>Ga0070729_10000918_pt1 | contig 52611 bp, 45 predicted proteins | sample tdDd472_FD_66725 | JGI IMG/M metagenome (GOLD analysis project Ga0070729, IMG submission 66725) | Marine sediment microbial communities from the Atlantic coast under amendment with organic carbon and nitrate - tdDd47.2 | ecosystem: Environmental > Aquatic > Marine > Coastal > Sediment | place... | reverse complement strand
TAAAGGTGAAGCAGAAAATGGTAATATTAAAGGCCCCAATCAAGGCGCGGTCCATAAGGGAATTCATGAGAACCAGGAAAATAAAGAGGAGGGGGAATAGTATTGAATTAAAGATCAGAAATATTTTAACTTTTCCCGCAAGCTCATAAGACTGGTGTGAATAGGCAAGCAGTGCGGATTTATAGAAATTTTTCATAGCAGGTACCTGTAAAACAATATATTTTTTATGACGGGGAGTTTTCGACAGGGTATGTCATCTCCTTCTGCCTGTAGTATATATCATGAATATGTAGAAAGGATACATTTTTTTATCTTTTGGATATTAAAAAAGCAGCGATATGGAGTTACATTCATTTCAGGGACGGCGGAGTTGATCGTCTTTGAAGCCTGTTTTTTTCCCCCGCTGATAGTGCTGGACTGCCCGGTTATGCTGCCTGAGGGTCTTTGAGAAATAGTGACTTCCGTCATTGCGCGCGACAAAGAAGAGGTACTCTGAGTGTCCGGGCACTGCTGCCGCTTTAATAGCCGCTTTCCCCGGGGAACAGATAGGGGTGGGGGGAAGGCCCCGGTGACGGTACGTGTTGAAGGGCGAATTACTTGCAAGGTCCCGGTAATATATTTTTCCCGTAAACTTTTTCACTGCATAGCGTACCGTAGGGTCACAGTCCATGCGCCACTTCCGGTCAAGGCGGTTGTGGAAGACAGCTGCAATTAACTTCCTTTCAGATGGAATTTTTGCTTCTTTTTCAACCAGGGAGGCGATGGTCAGGAGCCGGTGGGTTTTCATTCTTTTGCCGTCACGGGAGGCGCCTTCTACTTCCCTCAAAACCTTTTTCATTCTTTTTACCATGGAGAGAATAATGTCCCGGGGATCTGACGCTTCAGGGAAAACATAGGTGTCGGGAAAAAGGTATCCCTCGGCAGAAAGGGCCCTGATGCCGATGCCCTCGAGAAAGGAATGGTCAAAGGCGTGGTAGAGAAACCGTCCTTTCGACGTGATTTCATGGGTGTCGAGACGGGCGGCTATCTGGTAGAGGTTAAAGCCTTCGGGGATGGTAATCTTCCGGGTTATGACTTTTCCCGAGGCGAGGCGGCGGAATATTTCCATGGACGTCATGCCCCGGTGAACACGGTAGCGGCCGCTGCGTATATGGCTTCTGAGATAGAGGTAACTCAAAGCCCGGAAAAAATCCTTGTCACGAATCATGTTCATTTGTTCCAGTTTTCGGCCTGCTCCGGTAATGGATGATCCGGGTTTGATATAGATCGTCTCACTCTGCATCATGGCGGGGGAAGAGTTATAGTAGAGAAAAAGGCCTCCAGAAATAAAAAAGACAATAAGCAGCAATGGTGCGGTTTTTTTAATCATGGTATCCTCAGAATTTAGCGCAGGCTATCAATTCATCCATATTAGGGGCAAGCTGTTCCTGGTCCCGGCGCCGCTGTACCGGTCGCCCCCCCAGCTCTTTCATTATTTTTTCATTTCCCTTCGCATTATCCGGGTACTCTCCATACATGGTGGTAAAGAGGGGTATATTTAGTTTTTTGGCTGACTTGGCTGCCTCAAAGATGCCCCCATCTTCAGGGGCCTCGACAATATAGGCAGCTTTCGAAAGGCCGCATATAATCTTGTTTCGGTTATAGGCGTTGTATTTATTTGCCTCGGCGTTAGGGTAAAAAGGAGACACCAGTACCATGGCATCAGGATTGAGTACTTCTTTGATGAGTTCGGGAATGTGAAGGTTCAGCATCCCGCAGGGTAGTACCGCCGTGGTCATGCCTCCATTCTGAAGGGCTGCACGGTGGGCAATCATACCAACACCGCTTGCAAATCCGCTGATAGTTACGATGTCATGACGGGCCAGATCTTTAGCCCCCATGTAGGCTATCATTTCTCCCTTTTCGCTCACATCACGGTCTCCCAGTATAGCTATTCCCTTTTGCTGGAGTATGGTCTTGTTGCCAAAGGTATAGAGTATCGGGGGAACGTTTTTTCCCATGGTTTCTTTTAAATATGCCGGATATTCTCCGCTGAAGAAGGGGATTATTTCTATTCCCGCATCAAGGAGGGAAAAATAATCTTTTTCTATGTCTTCAATGAGCCCCCGGGCCGCTAAGATTCCATCGACGACTTTATCATGAAAGGGAAATTCTTCCTTTATCTCTTCTCCTGTCAGGTCAAAGAGATCAGAAATTGAAAGGTTTATCCGGTCCAGTTCATGATATATTTCACTCATGTGAACCGGGCCAATGCCCTGGGCATGGTCAAGGGCTATCCAGTATTTTGTGCTACCCATAGTATATCCTGTATCCCCGGTTAAAAAGTTATGGCAACTCCAGTAGTTGAGTACCTCTTTAAGGGGCATTTCTTCAACAATAAAATGAATTGCAGGCATAAAAATCCAGTTTTTTTTCTGAAAAAGGAAGTACGGCACGCTGATCCCCGGGGCTGCTTAAAGAGAATGGGGGCTGTAAAAGTTTTTTAAATAAGTCCTGAATTTTATAAGCCAACGGGCTTAAAAAAAATATTTTTGCTTGCAAAATTCTCACCGCATATCAGTATCGTAAAATGTCAGGTGGAATATGGGAAGACCCATCCACATCTGCCATATTGCAGCAGAAAGGTACTTTCCGCTGTAAGCTCTTTGTTTCAGATGGTGTTAAAACTATAAAGCTTACCAATTGGGATTTACTATTTAAGGAGGACCCCCATGGCATTAAATGCACTCGTTGACTCACGTGACGTCAGATTCGTACTTTTTGAAATGCTTGAACTTGAAAAGTACAGTCAGTATGAAGCATACGCAGATTTTGACAAAGATACGTATGAAGCTACTCTTGATCTTGCTGAGCAAATCGCTGTAGAACAGCTTCTGCCTACATCTATGGAAGGCGAAGAAGAAGGCGGAGCCAAGTACGATCCGGCAACAAAAGAAGTTCATCTTCCCAAATGCTACAAGCCCGCCCTTGACGCTTATTATGAAGCAGGTTTCATGGGTCTGGCTGACAACGCTCATGTTGGCGGTATGGGTATGCCCGCTATTATGGGAGCTGGTTGTAATGAATTTTTTATCGCAGCAAACTATCCCCTGAACATGTACCCCGGTCTTACGCACGGTGCAATGGAACTTATCGAAGTCTATGGTACCGAAGAGCAGAAGGCTACATATATTGAACCCATGATGATGGGAACCTGGGGTGGAACCATGTGTCTCACCGAACCTGATGCAGGTTCAGATGTTGGTGCCCTGAAGACCAAAGCTGTAAAACAGGATGATGGAACATATCTCATCACCGGACAGAAAATATTTATCTCTTCCGGAGAAAATGACTACTACAAAAATATGATTCACCCCGTTCTTGCTCGAATCGAAGGTGACCCTGCAGGCACAAAGGGTATTTCAATCTTTATTGTCCCCAAGTACTTTGTCAATGAAGACGGATCACTTGGCGAACAAAATGATGTAAACTGCCCCGGAATCGAACACAAGATGGGATGTCACGGATCAGCTACTTCTCAGCTTGCCTTTGGTGACAACGGCAAATGTGTCGGATACCTTCTCGGCGAAGAAAGAAAAGGTATGAAGATCATGTTCCGAATGATGAACTTTGCCCGTATGGGTGTTGCTCTTCAGGGACATGCTAACGCTTCTGCTGCTTACATGCATTCAATCACCTACGCAAAGAACAGAGTACAGGGTGTTCACGTAACCCAGATGCTGAATCCTGAAGCGAAAGGTGTTACCATTGTAAATCACCCCGATGTTAAGAGAATGCTCCTCTGGATGAAGTCACACATTGAAGGCCAGAGAATTCTTATTAACTACATGTTCAGCAACATTGACCTGGCGGAAAGAGTTCTCGATCCTGAAAGTGATGAAGCTAAAGAAGCTATTGGTATCGTTGAAATTCTTACTCCTATCTGTAAAGCCGGTGCAACTGATAAGGGTGTCGAGATTACATCTGAAGCCCTTCAGATTTACGGTGGATACGGATACTGTGCTGACTACCCCGTAGAAAAAATGATGCGTGATTCAAAGATTCTTGCCATTTGGGAAGGAACAAACGGAATCCAGTCAATGGACCTTACCATGAGAAAAATTCTCATGAACAAGGACCAGTTCAACTATAACGTATGGCGTAAAAAAGTAAATGAAACTCTTGAAAAAGCCAAGGGCATTGTTGATGATAAGTATATCGATCTCGTAGACCGTTCAGCCAAGAAGCTTGACGAAGTTATCGAAATGCTTAAGAAGCAGATGGCAGAAGGTAAATTCCTCCATCTCTTCATGAATGCTACTCCTCTCCAGCAGGCAATGTATGTTGTCGCCATGGGTTGGGTACATCTCTGGGCACTCACCATTTCTGTTCCTAAAATGAAGGAAATCATTGGCGATGCCAAGGGTGAAGACCGAGCCAAGATTGTTGCCGACAACCAGGAAGCAGCATTCTACAGCGGAAAAGTTGTTTCTTCACAATTCTACATCGGAACCGAAGTTCCCAAATTCTTCGGCCGTGCAGAATCACTCATGTGGGGAGAGTCTGCTGTAATCAAAGCAAGCGCTGAAATGTTTACCGGAGCTCTCGACGAGTAAGGGTAACACTTAATTGAAAATGCAAAAGGGGGTATTCCGTTACGGGATGCCCCCTTTTTTTATTATCGTACCAGGGAGGCCACCATGTTCTCAACCGCCGAATACCAGACCCGATTCAAAAAACTTCAGCAGTCCGTAAAAGAAGAAAAATTAAAAGCCTTCATCGTCTCATCAGAAGAAAATATCTACTATCTTACGGGAGTAAGTTACCGGCCCCTTGAGCGGCCCTTCTTTATTGTCGTCAGGCCTGATGACGACCCGGTGCTGGTGGTCCCTCTGATGGAAGAAGAACATCTGAAAGAGGCTCCCAATGTCACCGAGATTCACGCCTACCGTGAATACCCGGCACCGGTGGGAAAAGGGTGGGCTGATATCCTGAAGAGTGTTCTCGGGAAAAGGAAGATCACTGTCGGTGTTGAGCCGGGCCTTGCCCTTGAAATCGCTGGAGAGCTGACTGGTTATAACCTGAAGGCCCTTCCTCTTCTAGAAAATATACGGATGGTAAAATCTGAAACCGAAGTTGATAAAATAAGAACGACGGCACAATACTGTGACGCCGGTATGGATCTTATGCTCAAGGCTGCCTATTACGGAATCTCTGAACTGGAAATTTTTTCCCAGTCCCGATCGGTGCTCCTGAACGTAATGAAAGAAACGGATTTTGAACCGGTGACCACCGACCTGCTTACCATGAGCTGGGTTGCACCCATGAGCGCCCAGCCTCACAGTGTTCCTTCAGTTGATGACCGCCTGAAAGGGGGGCCTCATATCGCCATGAGTTTTATGCGGGTCAACGGCTATGCCGCGGAATGTGAACGGACCTGGTTTCTCTCCGACCCGAAATCTGAAGAGGAAAAAGCCTTTAAGGCGATGATGAAAGCCCGTGAGCGGGCCCTTTCGTTTATTGCCCCCGGAATAAGCTGTAATGAAATTGATAAGGAAGTTAACGGCTTTATCGAAGGGATGGGCTATGGTGAAAACCTGCTGCACAGGACGGGCCACGGCTTTGGTCTGAGTAATCACGAGGGGCCCTGGGTCGCCGAAGGAAGTTCTCACGTTCTTGAAAAAAATATGCTGATAAGTATTGAACCGGGAATCTATATTCCCGGAACCGGGGGCTTTCGACATTCCGATACCGTGCTGGTAACTGAATCGGGCAGTGAGGTCTTAACCGCCTACCCGGTTGATATTGAGTCCCTTCGTATCCGCGGATACAGGGCAGCCAACCGTTTAAAGGGGAAGATAATTCGTAAAGTAGCGGGGATCAACCGACCCTCGTAAAGAGGGGCCGGTATATCAGCCGAAGATTTTTTCTTCTATGTCTGAAATCGTCCTGAGGCGAAGTATCTCCTTTGCCCCGGCTGTCGCTTCTTTTAAATTGATATTGGATACGGCCTCTTTTATGCGGGGAATGAACCGGGCATCAACACTGAAACTGTTGATGCCGATTCCCAGGAGAAAGGGGATGTATTCAGGTTTATTAGCCATATCACCACACACCGACGCGTCAATCCCCGCCTTGCGTGCCGCCCGTGCAATGAGGCCCAGGCTTCGAAGAACCGCGGGATGATGAGGAATATACATATCGGCAACCTTTGTGTTGGTCCGGTCAACTGCAAGAAGATATTGAACCAGGTCATTGGTTCCTACAGAGAAAAAATCCGCTTCTTCGGCAAGATCGTCAATTGTGGCTATTACTGATGGTATCTCAACCATCATGCCGATTGCCGGGTCTGTACAGTAGTCAATACCGTCACTCTTTAAGTCATCCATACTCTGGCGGACAATCGCCTTTGCTGCGGTGAATTCTTCAATTGATGATATCATTGGAAACATTATGCGGATGTTTTTGCCAGCACCGGCGCGTAGAATTGCCCTTATCTGCTGGGTAAAGATTTCTTTATGCTGCAGGGAAAACCGTATAGAGCGCATCCCGAGAAAGGGATTGTCTTCCTCGGGGAACTCGTAATAAGAAAGAATTTTATCGCCGCCGATGTCCAGAGTTCTGAATGTAACCGGTTTCTCTCCCGTGTCTGCCAGGAGTTTTTGATAAATAAAAAGCTGTTCTTCTTCTGATGGAAAACTACTCCGTATCATAAAAGGAAATTCAGTACGGTAGAGTCCTACGCCGTCAATAGCTTCAATGGGAATTCTTTTTAAATCCGTTAAAAGGTTAATGTTGAGAAGTACCGGTACATGGGAGTTGTCTTTCGTTACTGCGGGTTTGCTGATGCTTTCAATGTCGTGAAGAATCTCCCGGTGGCCCCGGTCTCTTTCGTCAAAGGTTGCAATGATGTCATCAGGGGGATTGATGTACAGGTTGCCCGTATCAGCATCAAGAAGAAGCTGAGTACCCTCGGGGGTTGAGAGGATGCTGCTGTCATCCATAATAATCATCGGAAGTTCAAGGGACCGTGCAAGTATTGCAACATGTGCGGTAACACCGCCGCTGGCAAGTATCACCCCGTTGATATTTTCTGCTGAAAGTTTTAAAAGGTCTGAGGGGTAGAGGTCTCGGGCAATGACTATGTGACTGGCAAACATCTCTTCTTCCCCGGTTCTGCCGAGCAGGTTGTCGAGGAGGCGCCTGGTAATGTCTTCAATATCCTGAACTTTTTCTTTAATCAGCTGGTTGGGGCTATCTGAGAAAAGGGCCCGGTACTTCATGAAAACCGCGATAACTGCGCTGGGGGGATTCTCCCCGTTATCAATGAGATCCCGGATCTCTCCGATGAAACCCCTGTCTTTGAGCATGAGAAGATGAGAGGCGAAGATGAGGGATGCAGCATCGGATAATTTTTCTTCCACCTTTTCCTGCAGGCTTTCGAGCTGCTTTTCTGTTTCCAGTAGAGCATTGTTGAAATCATCAAGAGTAAAGGTGCCTGTGAATACTTCCTCTGATATCAGTTCTTTGGTTCGGCTTGTTCCGTAGTGGATTGCCGGTCCTGAGGCGCTTCCCGCTGTAGCCCCTTTTCCTTTGATAAAAGAATACTGCTTAAAATCAATTGCCGTATCCATGCCCGCGGCGGCGGGAGAAACCATTAGTTTTATATGTTCAAGCATGGTGGCAAGCTGACTTGCGGTACTCTTTACCGCCTTGACATCTGTATTATTGAAATTTCGTTTGTTTCCTCTCTGGAGAACCAGTACTCCGATTCTGTGTTTCCCCCTTGCAATGGGAACAGCGAGAAAGGCATCGTATTTCTCTTCATCAATACCGGGGATAAATTTAAAGAGGGGGTTGTTTTTGCCGATGTCTTCCCTGATGACCCGCAGTTCTTTCATCGCGGTGCCGACAAGGCCTTCACCCGGTTTCATGGTTACATTGTTGATGGATTCCTGGTTGAGGCCAAAGGTGGCCTTCAGGACAAGCATTTTATCGACATCAGAATAAAGATAAATCGAGCAGACATCGGCAAGCATATGGTCGGCAACCATGTTAACGGTCTTTTGCAGGCAGAGCTCAAGGCTCTCTTCTTCGAAAAGTTCATTCAGTTCGCTGATGTCACAGAGCATCTGTATATGGTCGGTTGCCATGGGTTTCTCCCGGTGTCAGATTATATGGTAACTATAGTAGAAATGCGTTAATTTTCAACCTAGATTTTTTAAAAATTATTTCATCCATGAAAATTTTTGAATGAAATGATGGTGAAGGAAGTTAATCTTCCCCCCGCCCCCCGGCTCGAGAGGTCATGTCGCATCAAGAAGTCTGTTTTTCGCCACCCCCGGTGGGGGTTAAACGCCTTTCGATTTCTGTCGTCTTCCAAAGGATAAAAAGAACCTTCAAGTAAATCCATTCTAATAAGCGTGTTTTTAAAAAAAATTCAGAATTTAAATAATAAGAGAATTTAATATAAATATAACTTCAAAACCTCTTATTGATACAGGGATTATTTTTTAGGTATAATCCGTTTTAATATTGTTCCATTTGCAATTATCATATCAATATTTGCAGTTTCGCGAATATTCTTTGTGAAATCTCCCTTTAATAAAACCAGATCTGCCGGACCACCTTCTTTTATGCGTCCAATTCCTGGTGTACCTATGAGGTGGTCAAAATATTTTCCTGCGACAGAAGTTGCCGCTGCCACTGCTTCCATGGGAGTAAATCCGCACCGGTTTACAAGAAGTTCAAGTTCCCTGTGCAGCGGGCTCCCCGGCAATGTGGATGAGTTTGGACTGTCGGTGGCGGCAATTAAAATAATACCAGCCTGTTTCATTTTTTTTACATTATCATATTTAATATTCTGATATTTTATAAGTTCCGCAGTCCATTTCTTCAATTCTTCTGGGGTTTTATCAGATTGATATTTTAAATATTCCGCTATATATTTTGGATCACCAACCTCCCTGTCAAGGGCTGAAAATATAAGATCTTTTTGCCCAAACCGGGCAATATTATCAAAAACCACCAGTGTGGTAATCAGGACGGAATTACTACTTTTCATTTTTATAATAGTATCCATCGACAGGGGAGAGAGACATGGCGCATGAACAAAATAAGTGACCCCTCCGTTGAGGCAATTTAAAATATCCTCATCTGTGCCTATGTGGGCCATTACAAGGAGTTTCTCCTGTGTGGAATATTTCACTATTTTCCTGATTTCTTCTGTATTAAGGACCGGTATACCTAATGGAATATCATCCACCGTGATTTTTGTAATGGCACCACCTTGAGCTTTATTCTCTTTTATTTTATTCGCTAAATCAAAGTCCGGGGTTATTTCATTTGTGGTTGCACCTAAAACCAGTTTATTAAAAGGCCAGAAAATTATTCTGTTTATCAGTCCAGCGGGATGACCGTCTTTTTTAGTAAAGAATTTACCTGCGTAACCGAATCGGGGCGCCAGGATTTTCCCTTCATCAATGGCTTTTCTTGTTTTTGAGAAATCCTTAATGGAGCCACCCATATCAAATACAGATGTTATTCCTGAATACAAAAAGGCCGACATGTTTCTCTCCACGTTGGGTATAGAGGGTACAGACATGGGATTTCCCGCCATATGAGTATGGGTGTGGGCATCAATCAATCCGGGAATGAGAAACTTACCTGTTCCGTCAATTACCTTTGCCCCCTGGATATTGGAAATGGAATTACTGATTGAAACTATTTTTCCATTCTTTATCAAAACAGAGACTCCCTCTTTAATTTTATCCTCTGGGTTCCCGTTAAAAAGATTAACATTTTTTATTACAATAGAATATTTCTCTTCGGATGTTTCAACAAGAAGGGGTAAATCTGTTTTATAGAAATAGGTTTCCAAAAACACAATGGGGGTTAGTATTAGAATAGCAACAAGCAATACGATGGATATTAATATTTTTTTTAACATTTTTGGCCTTCCAACTTTTATACTGAACCACTAGAAACAAGGACGAGAACTATTAAGTCAACACAATTATGTGCATACCGGGTTATGAAATTCTGCCCCCGTATCGGCGATTTAAAAAACAGTTTCAACGTTTTACGCAATGTCCCTTAAAGAATGGAGAAAAAGTAAAAGAGAAACCAACACCAAAGCCTTACTCTATCGATAAGCGTAAAAGGAACAAGGTAAAAGGAACAAGGTGAAAGGAACAAGGTGAAAGGAACAAGGTGAAAGGAACAAGGTGAAAGGAACAAGGTGAAAGGAACAAGGTGAAAGGAACAAGGTGAAAGGAACAAGGAACAAGAGTAAGAGGAATAAGTTTTCTGAAGGTTTTTAAATAAGAAAATTAAATTTTGTTTTCCCGGAGGAAACAGCTAGTTTATGAAAGCATAAATAAACACTGAAACCCCCAGGCCAGTCAGCATAGTACCCGAAATCAGGGTAAGAATAGAAGCGCTGTTAGAATTCTTAAAGAAAAACTTCCCCGTCAGCCCGGTGAAAAGGGCCAGTAAAATGCACCATGCAGTCCCGGTGCAGATAAATGTTCCACCAAGAACAAGGTAGGGCACCGGATTCGCAGCGGCTTCAGGCTTGATAAAGCGGGGAAGAAAGGTCAAAAAGAAGAGAAGTATTTTCGGATTCAGGAGATTTGTTATAAATCCCTGACGAAATATGATCATGGCATCGGTAGTTGTATCATTGCCGCTGGCCTTAACTTCCTTTCTTAATGAAAAAAAAGCAGCAAGCCCCAGGTAGATCAGGTAGGCTCCGCCGCCGTACTGAAGAATCATCATCACCGCGGGAAGACGGGCAATGACAGCAGAGAGACCGAAGGCGGTAAGAAGCGTATGGACAACCGCTCCCGTAGAGATACCAAGGACGGAAATTATGCCCCCCTGAATTCCCTGGCCGAGAGTGCGGCTGATGATGTAGAAGGTGTCCTGTCCCGGTGTAATGTTGAGAATGATACCCGTGACAAGAAAGAGCGGGAAGTTTAAAAGACCATCAATCATTCAGGGGCCGTATCTCGCTAAAAGGAACCGAACCGGTGAGAATTTTCTCAACTGAAGCTTCAAGACTTGAATCAATGCGAATACAGACCCCGCAGTCTGAACTGATATGCCGGGGGACGGGAATTAGTTTAAAGGCCTGAGATTCCTGTTTTAATAAACGCTCAGCTTTCAGGGCATGGCTTACAGAAAGAAAAAGTATCACTGAATAGTTCACTTCGGTCACGGCATCACCAGTTTATCCGCCCCGGTCATTTTTGAGGCAATGTCAAACATGTTTGATACTATACCTGTTGATATTTTTTCTGTTATTTTAAAGTAGTTAATACAGGTGCCGCAGATAAGCAGCTCAATCCCCAGACTTTCCATCTTTTTCAGGTCTTCAATAACTTCTGAATCATCGGCGGCAAGTTTTACGCCGGTATTGTAAAAGATAAGGGTATCGGGCAGTCTGTCCAGTTCGAGAAGGGTATGGATAAATCCGCGAATAAGTACATAGCCTAGTTCATCATTTCCCCGGCCCATCCGGTCTTCAGAGATAACTACTACTGTCTGGCCTTGAGCTGAGGGAGTATTTTCAGCCTTGCCTTTAACTTCCTTCGCCACCCCTTTTTTTGTAAGGGAAAGTATCCATGTGCCGTCGGATTGTGAGGTGATATCAATGATGCATCCCTCTTTTTCCGCGAGGCGTTTGACATTTTCAAGTGCCGTTTCATTGTCAACAATGACGTCAACTGCATCATGCTGCTGAAGGGCTTTCCGTGTACGTATGACTGGTTCGGGGCAGGGGAGTCCCGCCGCGTTTACTGTTTCTGCCATGTTATTTATTTCTCCTTGAGAGTATCTCGATTGCCTCGAGTGCCGTATCGATTTCATTTTCAGTGTTGTACTGACCGAAGCTGAAACGGCAGGTTCCCCGGGGGAGCGTGCCGATCATTCGGTGGGCCGACGGGGCGCAGTGGAGCCCGGGACGACTCATGATGTTATATTCTTCATCTAAGAAGAGTGATGCTTCTGATGGTTCTATGCCGGTAATATTAAAGGCCGCTACCGCTAAACGACGTTCCATGTTTTCTGTTCCATAGAGGGTAACCCCTGGGATTGACTGGATGCCGTCGATAAATCTTTTTGTAAGGTTCATCTCATGGCCGCGGATTGCATCAATCCCTTTTGTGAGGATTGTTTCAACTCCAGCCCCGAGACCTGCGAGGCCGATTGTATTGGGGGTTCCCGATTCATAACGGTCAGGCATGAATACTGGCTGTTCTTCAGCTTCTGACCGGCTTCCCGTACCGCCCCGCATGAGAGGAGTAATTGATGTTTCAAGACCGGGTCTGATATAAAGAGCCCCGGTTCCCGGGGGCCCCATCAGGGATTTGTGACCGGTGACTGCAAGAAAATCAATTCCCATTTTTTCTACATCAATGGGAAGGGTTCCTGCTGTCTGGGCGGCATCAACACAGATGAGTATATTTTTTTCTTTGAGCAGGGAAGCTGTTTTTTTGATTGGTTGTATGGTACCGGTCACATTTCCGGCATGAGCAAAGAAAGCTATCCGGGTATTCTTTTTCACTGCCCGGGAGACAGCTTCGGGATCGAAATCACCTTCGGGAGAAGATTGAATCCGGGTAATTTCAAGGCCTTTTTCTTCAAGCCACCGGAGGGGCCTCATTACCGCGTTGTGTTCCATGGGAGATACGATGACATGATCACCGGGAGCGAGAAGACCACGGATTACAAGGTTTAAGGCCTCAGTGGCATTGTGGGTAAAGACCATCTGAAATGGATCTTCTATGGAAAAGAGGCGGGCAAGATTTTCCCGCGTATTCAGTACTATCCGCCCCGCCTCTATGGAGAGACGGTGCCCCGACCTCCCGGGACTTCCTCCCTGGTTGTTCAGGTAATCGGTCATGGCATTTCCGGTTTCCCGGGGCTTGGGCCATGATGTTGCCGCATTATCAAAATAGATTATATCATCTTTCATACTTCCTGTAACCTGATGTTCATGTTTGATACCGTCAAGATAAAATTCCCTGTGAAATTAAAATATTTACTTTTTGAATGCAATGCATCAGTAATTGCAATCGGTAGTCCTGTGATGATTTCTCTGTTTTCTGTTTCGGAAATGGAAAACAGAGAACAAATTGTGATAAATTTTTATCATAGTGGTTGCAAAAAAAAGTGAAATGTTATATCATACTGGTGAAAATGATGAGATCTGAGGGATGGATGAGTACAGAAAAACGTAAAATTCTTGTAATTGATGATGAGGAAATGCTGTGTCAAACCATATCTGACTTTCTTGAGGATATGGGATACGAGGTGATAACCGCCTTTGATGGCCAGAGGGGCCTTGAGTCGTACCGTGAAAATAATCCTGATCTTATTTTTGTCGACCTGAATATGCCGGGAATAGATGGATTTGAGGTTTTGCAGGAAGTTCATAAGGCCGATAAAGATATGCCTATCGTTGTCATATCGGGAGTCGGGTCGGTTGAGCAAGCTGTCAGGGCCATAAATCTCGGGGCATGGGATTTTATTACCAAGCCGATTATTGATATGGAAGTTCTTCTTCACTATATCAAGAATTCCCTCCAGCGTTCTGACCTTATTAAGGCAAACCGCCGCTACAACCAGTACCTTGAAGATGAGGTAGAAAGAAGGGCTGAGAAGATTCGCCAGGAGATGGAAGCGAGAAAGGCTTCTGAAGAGCGTTATTCCCTGTTGTTTGAAGCCGCTAATGATGCCATCATTCTTTTTCATGATCTCGATGTAGTAGAATGCAATAAGAAAACTCTTGAACTTTTTGACGTGACGAGAGAGCAGATAGTCGGCAAAGGGGCAATCTATTTTGCCGCCCTTAATCAGCCGATGAATAAAAAAGCTTCGGATTTAATAAAAAGTAATTTTGATGCTGCAATCGAGGGGAAACCCCAGTTTAGAGAATGGGTTCTTCAGACCTATAGGGGCCGGGAGTTCCCTGCGGAAATAAGTCTCAATGCACTTACCCTTAAGGATAAAACCTATGTCATGGCTATCGTCAGAGACATTACTGAACGTAAAGCTGCAGAAGAAGAGCTGCGGAAACTTTCCCGAACTGTTGAGCAGTCCCCGTCCATGGTGCTTATCACTGATCCCGAAGGCATTATAGAATATGTTAACCCGAAATTTATCGACATGACAGGATACACTCTTACTGAAGTAACTGGTAAAAAACCGAGTATATTAAAGTCAGGTCACACTACTGAACATACCTATAAGGAACTCTGGAAAACCATTCTCCAGGGTGGAGAATGGAAGGGGGAGTTTCATAACCGGAAAAAAAACGGCGACCTCTTCTGGGAGTATGTCAATATTTCTTCCATAAAATCTCCAAATGGGGAAATTGAACATTTCGTTGCGGTAAAGGAAGATATCACAACCCGTAAAGAGTATGAAGATAAACTTGTGCATCAGGCTAATTATGACAGCCTGACCGATCTGCCTAACAGGGTTCTTCTTCTTGACCGGCTTCATTTTGCTGTAGAACGGAGCAAAACACAGGATACAGTCCTGGTTGGCATGCTGATTGATCTTGACAATTTTAAAAAAATCAATGATACACTGGGCCATGAGATGGGAGATCATATCCTTCGGGAAACTGCAGCCCGTCTTTCTGCATGTGTCAGTGATTCAAATACTGTTGCCCGTTTCAGTGGTGATAAATTTTTTATAGTTCTACAGGATATTGAAAAAGCAGTTGAGTCTGAATCGGTAGCGGATAAAATTCTTGACGCTATTGCCCGGCCCTTCATTATTGATGAACATGAATTTTTAATTACGGCGAGCATCGGACTTACCGTCTGTCCCGATGATGGCGACAACCCCCATGTCGTAATGAGAAATGCCGAGGCGGCCATGTATCTTTCAAAAGAGGAGGGAAGAAACCGTTTTCATTTCTTTTCTCCAGAGCTTAATGAAAAGGCCAACAAGCGTCTCAGCATTGAGACCGGCCTGAGCCGCGCCTTTGAACTGAATGAATTTTTTCTTCACTTTCAGCCGCAGATTTCAACAAAGGATAAAAAAATTATCGGAGCGGAATCCCTGATACGCTGGATAAGTAAAGACCTGGGTTTTGTTCCCCCCGATGAATTTATTGCTATTGCTGAGGATAACGGCATGATTGTTGAAATTGGCGCCTTTGTCTTGCGCAACGCCTGTATCGAAGCCTTGAAGTGGACAGAGGTCCATGGTAATCCAATACAGGTTGCGGTGAATGTGTCGACCCAGGAGTTTAAGGATACTGATTATGTCAGCCAGGTAAAGCAAATCCTTGCTGAAACAGGATTCCCTCCTGAGCAGCTTGAAATAGAAATTACTGAACGTTACCTGGTAAGTGATGTAGCCGAAGCAGTCGCCATACTGGAAGACCTTGTCGCCATGGGTATTTCAATTTCCATTGATGATTTTGGAACCGGGTACAGCTCCCTCAGCTACCTGAAGCGGTTTCCCATCAGTACGTTGAAGATCGACAAGAGTTTTGTGCAGAATATTACTCAGGATAATGAAGACGAAGCCCTGTGTCGTGCTATTATAGCCATGGGCCATTCTCTTTCAATGGAAGTCGTCGCAGAGGGAGTAGAAGAAGAGGACCAGCTGCACCTGCTGCGGGGCATTGGCTGTGATATTATCCAGGGATACTATTACAGCAAGCCTCTACCTGCGGATGATTTTATCGAGTTCATCTCCAGCTGGGGCAAATAAAAGTATTTAATGATCTCTCTGCATCGGAAAATCAAAAAACTTTATCACCCGGAAATATTTCAGGGTGATAAAAAGAAGAAACACTATTTCGAAGGGTGGTACTATAAATCAATTCTTCCTTCCTTTGAAAAGTCTGTAGTGATAATTCCTGGAATTGCATTGGGTAAGGATGAAAATTCTGGCCATGCGTTTATTCAGGTTATGGCAAGCCCTGAAGGAAAATCTTTCTACATCCCTTTCAGTCGTGATGATTTTTCATCTTCTCACAACGAGCTGGATATTCACATCGGGAAAAATCATTTTACCCGGCATGAGCTTCAGGTGGATATCGAAGAATCTGATCTTGTGTTAAAGGGGCATCTCAGGTTCAGCCGAACCATGGCTCTGAAGCCGAGACTGTTTAATCCTGGAATAATGGGATGGTATTCCTTTATGCCCTTTATGGAATGCTATCATGGCCTTGTCTCTATGGGACATGAAGTGAACGGAACATTATCGCTCAATGGCGAATCTGTGAACTTTAATAAAGGTAAAGGCTATATAGAAAAGGATTGGGGGAAGTCGATGCCCTCATCGTGGATATGGATGCAGAGTAACTGTTTCGCCGATCCCGGCATGTCTTTCATGCTGTCGGTAGCCCGAATCCCCTGGCTGAAAAACAGCTTTACAGGCTTTCTCGGAGCATTGATGATCGCGGGGAATATCCATGTATTCGCTACTTATACGGGAGCAAGGGTTTATGATTTTTCATTTGAAGAGGGGAAGGTTTCATGTTCCATTGATGACAATATGTTCCTGATTGAAGTTGAAGGTATACACGGGGGTATTAAAAAGGGGGTTCTTCAGGCTCCTCTTTTTGGAGAAATGGAGAGGCGGATAGGTGAAACAGTTGACGGGCAAATTAATGTAAAAATAACCGATAAGAAAAACGGGCGAGTCATAGAAGATATCGGTTCTGCAGCGGGCATAGAGCTTGTGGGTGCAATGACTGAGCTTGCACATGAAAGGAAAAATTTTTAGTGAAGCGAGAACAGCAAAGTGATATAAATGAAAGGGATTCTGAAATTGATCTTCTCAATGCTGAACTGGACAATCTGACTTCCCTTTATCTTGATATTCATGAAGGAATGGACATTAGTTCATTCCTTGACGCGCTTCTTGACAATTTGAGAGATATTGTACTTTTCGATGGGGCCAATGTTGCTTTCATTGATGAGCACGATGTAATGACCATCCATAAGGTGCGGAGCGATAAAATCAGTCCCCGGTCTAAGCTTTCCCCCGACTATCTTGAGAAAATTTATGCAGAAAAAATAGATTATAAAACCGGTGAACTTCTGGCCTGCATCTGCGCCCGGGAAAAGATAGAGCTTTATTATCCTGAAATTGATCCTGAAGATTTTGATGGAATAGTAAAGGAACGAATATTGAACTACGGTATTACCAGTCTGTATTATCTTCCGATAGTTTCAAAGAGAAGAGTTCTGGGGGTCATGCGCTTTCATAATTACGGCGGGACAATGTTTCTTTCAGAATCAGAAAAAAAAATAATTCGCCGCAGAGTTGCAGTGGTGGCTCGCGCAATGGAAAATTTTATTCTGTATGATGAATTGAAAAAGAAAACCATGCTGATTGAACAAGACCTGGATCTAGCAAGGAGACTGCAGCAGAATATGCTTCCTTCTGAGTTTCCGCGTATCCCCGGTGTAACGATTGTTCTTAAGTATATACCGATGCATGAAGTAGGAGGAGACTTTGTAGATTTTATTTATCCGGCAAAAGAAAATAATAAAAGCCTCGGAATACTCGTAACTGATGCATCGGGCCACGGTGTCTCTGCAGCCTTTGTCGCGAGTATGCTTAAGGTACTTTTTGGAAGTGACGAAGTTGAAGATGTGGCCAATGAACCAGCTCGGGTCCTCGGCACAATAAATCAAAGGATTTCAGGAAAAATAGCTGACAATTTTGTGACTGCTGCATACTGTTTTCTTGACCTTCAAAGCAAATCTCTTATAGTTTCGTCAGCAGGCCATAATGATATAATACTTATTGATAAAAACAGTCAGACTATGAAAAAAATAAATCCCAGGGGGAAGCCCCTGGGTCTTTTTAATGATCTTCATCTTGATGAAGAAAGCTCTTCTCTTTCATCACCGAAACGTCTTATTGTGTATACCGATGGACTCACCGAAGCTACAGATAGCAGCGGTGAAGAGTTTGAGAAATATTTTCTTGAACTCTGTATCTCTGATGTCAGAACCAGTGCCTATGATTTTGCAGAAAAGGCTGAAGCCTCCCTTTTTGATCATATTGGCAGGGGAAGAAAAAATATCGATGATGACGTCGCACTGGTAGTTATAGATATTGATTGAAAGATACGGAGATACAATGTCCGGAATAAAAAAACTTTGATTTTTCTGAGTGAGTATGTTATGTATATATTATCACTGAAAAATTTATAAAAAGGGGAGAAGGCAAATGAAGAAGATAATTACCATAGAGCAGTTTGCCGATGAGCTGATTGAACGTATTGATAAATCCCGGGACATTGACTGTTGTAAAGAAGAAATTAAAAATCTTGCAGGCATAGCAAAGGAACGCCTGGGAAAAGAAGAAATCGAAGTAACCTGGAAAGACTGACTGCAGGTCAATCGCTGCTGCTTTCTTTGAAATAATTCTGGGGCGAATTATTGAATACCCGGTCCTTTACTGCAAAGACTGTAAAGGGCTTTTTTATATGCTGATGGAACATGACGTCATGGCCGAGGCAAAGTCCCATCTCAATGACAAATGTATCGTGAGAGGCATTAATTGTCTCAGCCTGACCGGCAGGATTACATGATACGGACTCACCCAGGTCATGGTTGATCTCCTTTTCTCGAATCCCCTGAAGGGTACATCGATACGAAGAGACCCTGAAGCCCCTTGATGTCAGATAATTCATTACCTCAGTGGCCAGGTCTTCCATGGAAAAACAATAGGCAAGGGCGATGCTGTCATGGCCCTGCAGTGTGCAGTACTCGGCAATCTCCTCAATGCGTGAGAGGCTTCCGGCTTTTCCACCGGCAACAAGTTTATCTGCATTGCCGTAATGTTCAGCAAGGCCTTCCTGCCGGTAGAGTTCTAAAGTGGCCTCCCGCGTGCCGGTACAGTCCCGGGCCTCGCTTTTGCATGCTTTATTTGTACAGTTTAAACAGTTCATTGTTTTGTTCTTTTCCGTGTAAAAGGCCCGGATCCTTTTGTGTGATATCGCGTATCATTATTCCATTTCTTTCGCAACGCTTATAGCCGCAACAGTTCCGTCGGCAACTGCTGTAGTTATCTGACGATACATTTTACCTCTCAGGTCTCCTGCGGCAAATACATCTTTCAGACTGGTGTGCATCTCATTGTCAACTTCCACATATCCCCACTGGTCATATTTCAATTTTCCTTCAAACTGTTCGGTATTCGGTTTCATTCCCGCGAAGATGAAAACGCCGTCGGCTTCCATCTTTTTTTTCGAACCGCTTTTCAGGTCTTCAACTTCTACAGTCATTGTTCCATCTTCATTTTTTATAAATGCTCGCGGCTCATGTTCGAAGATGAAATCAATTTTATCATTGGCAAAGGCCTTTTCCTGGGCAATCTTATTTGCCTGAAGAGTATCAAATTGGTGAACAATGGTAACACGGTGGGCGAACTTTGTTATAAAGAGAGATTCTTCAATGGCTGAATTGCCTCCACCAATGACAATAACATGTTTATTGTCGAAATATTTAGCATCACAGGTGGCGCAATATGATATTCCGTTACCTTTGTATTTTTTCTCTCCTGGAACGCCGAGTTCCCGGTAACTTGCCCCGGTGGCGAGAATAATTTTTTCTGCTTTAATGGTTTCAATGCCGTCTATGATTACTTCTTTTTTGTCCAGGTTAATCGAAGTGACGTCAACCGCTGATCTGAAATGTGCTCCCGCGTTTTTCGCCTGTTCGCTCATGTAATGCATCAGCATGAAACCCTCAATTGGTTTATCAAAACCTGGATAATTAGATACGAGGTGGGTTGTCGTCACTTGACCTCCAGGGAGAGATGTATCTACAATAACAGTATTGAGCTTTGCCTGTGCCGTGTATATGCCCGCAGTAAGTCCGGAAGGGCCGCCGCCGATAATAAGTACGTCACAATCAGTGGAATGGGGAACTATTTTTTCTTTCAACACCGATGCCTTTTCTTCTCCCACCAGTGCATCGAGGTTCTTTTCAATATCTGCGCGCTTTATCCCCCCGGAAAGTTTGTCACCCACCTGCTGGCCGTTCTGGTAGAAAAGTACCGTAGGCGAGCCGGTCACATCAAGAGATTCGGAAAGCCCCCGGTTTTCCTGGCGGAATATTTTTACAAATAAAACATCATCACCATAAATATCACTGAGACCTTCAAATTTCGAGGCAAGGGCTTCACAGGGGGGACATTCTGTTGAATAGAAATCGACTATTACATTTTTACCCTTCAGTATTTTTTCTTCCCACTGGTCAGCGTTGATATAGATTATTTTTTCACTCATTGTGTTTCTCCTTTTCAAAATAGTATGATATGCCGAGGGAGAGCAGATCCTTTACCGGTCTGCAGTCCGGGCTTAATATTTTTCCATTGCTGTTTTTTGCAACCGCGGCACATCCTCCGCCGCAGAGAAGTTGAGATGCACAGTCCCGGCACTCGGGGATTGAGGTTACATCACGGTCTTCCCATTTTTCTATTGTATCTTCGCGCTGGGTTATCTCAGGGTAAAAGGTACCCAGTTCTTCGTCTTTTTTCCCCACTGTAGCGGTACATGAATAAATGCTGCCGGTATAGTCAAAGGCCCATTCTGTTTTGCATCCCGGACATGAGTCGAAGAGGGGATCCGGGAGCTCTCCATTATCAAAAAGAAATCGACTTATGGAGAAGGCAGGCCGGTGGAATTCCATTATTTCAGGATACTCCTGAATCGATTGATAGAGTTTTTCGTAGAGCCCGGCGCGGTCAAAAAGAGACGCTGCCTTAGCCTGGCAATGGTGAAGTTCATAGTTGCGGCCAATCTGTGTTTTAAAGAGGGGGTTGCCGGTCCATCCCTCTGTTTTTGCAAAACGGGCCAGATCAACAAGGCCTTTTATATTTTCTTTGTCCACTACTACCCGCAGGTTTACTGGAAATCCTCCCGCAAGGGCGTTATTGATTCCTGATACAATTGTATGAAAGGTGCCTGAACCGTCATTAAGTCTGCGTCGTGCGTCATGAATTTTTTCAGTGCCATCCAGGGTTACCTGTATCTCCCTGATAGAAGCCTCTTTGAGAATATCCAGGTATTCTGAAAGGTGGTAGCCATTGGTCACAACAGCAACATCAAGGTTTTTCTCTTTTGATTTTTTAAGGAAGTAAGAGACCTGTTCTTTCACCCCTGGTGAGGGGAGAAGGGGTTCGCCCCCAAAGAGAGTCAGATATTTCTGTTTTCCCGCAAACTCTGTCTCGATATATTCATAGAAGGCGTCAATGGTCTTTTTGGCGTCGCTTCCCTTAATGTTTTCATACTGGTCCTGATAGCAGTATGAGCAGTTGAAGTTGCATGAATAATGAGGAACGAAAAAAATCTGTATTTCAGACTCTTCTCTTCTGTCTGTAAAATCAAGATAGGCCCGCTGGTACGCCTGAGCCTCTTCTCTGGGATCAACAAGGTAGCCTTTTTCTTCGTATTCTTCAACATCGGTAAAGCGGCTCTCATCGATTTCCCGGGCTTTTTCGGGGCTGAGAATATCAGCATTACCACTAAGGGGATTGATAAGGAAGTAGTTATCCGAATCAGCAAGTTTTCCCATTAGGTTGTATTTTGAAAATTGTTTTGTCATGATTCCCTGACCGTTTGTAAGAATATTCTATAATTCTAAAATGATTGCAACAGAAAGCTGCCTCTTCAGGCAGCTAATCTGCTTAGTCGTGACACCCCGCTACAATTGGAGATATCTTTGCACAGCACTGTGCAACTGCTGAAGCTTTCACTTCCTTTTTTACTATAAGACTTTTCATCGAAGCACCTCTTTTTATTTCTTAACCCCTTTAAGTGTCCAGCTGGCGACTTCAATTTCACCTTTTGGATAAGGGGTGCTTTGCTCAAGTATTTCAACAGCTTTAAAGCCTGCTTCCTGCAGGGTTTGAAGATAGACTTCCTTTGTGTCCGCCCCGGCCCAGCATTCGGCTATGGCCTGGGGATCGCTGCGGTACTGCTTCGGGACTGGTTCAGTCGAATAGATATCACTCACTACAAAGTATCCATCTTTTTTAAGAACCCTGTAAACTTCCTTCCACACTTTTTCTTTTTCTTCAGCGTGATTTATTGTACAGTTTGAAATGATAATGTCAATACTTTCATCATCAAGGGGGATTTCTTCCAGCACACTTTTAATAAATTCAGTATTGGTCACATCAAATTTTTCCGCGTTTTTCCGGGCTTTTTTCAGCATACCGTCAGAGACATCGAGTCCGTAGACTTTTCCAGCTGTGCCGGTCATATCGGCGAGCCTGAGTACATCGTTGCCCCGGCCGCTTCCCAGGTCGAGACAGGTATTCCCGGGCTTAACATCGCAGTAGTCTATGGCTCCGCCGCAGGAGAGGCAGCACGAGCTTTCTGACAGGGCGCTGTACCGGTTGTTTATTGTCTGCAGGGTTACTTTTTCTATGGTCATGGTATCTTCATTCCATTGTCTTGATTAAAATATTGAGAGCATCCTGGACCGTGTTGAACTGGTCTTCTGAAAGCCGGGTTCTCAGGTTTGATTCACAGTTCATACTGTGATTTATGAGGATTACCCGATGCTCTTCGCCCATGGGAGAAAGGGAGATTTCAATTGCCCGTCGATCATCTTCCGATGAATGCCGGGTTAAATAATTTTTTTTACAGAGGCTGTCAACGATTCTACTCATCCTTGAAGGAGAGAGAGCATTTCTCTGGGCAAGGTCGCTGCTGCCCAGCTTTTCATCAGGGTTCAATGTTACCAGTACCTGGGCTTCCCGGGGTGAGAGATCTTTCAGTATCTCTTTCTTTTCCCGTTCTGAAAGGCACCGGTTGTTGATTTTTAATATTGTTTCAATTATCTTTCGTTCCATTATGTTGCCGCCAGCAAGTGTTGCTGATAACAAATATAATAAAATAAATGCCAATGGCAACTATTTTTTAAAAAATTAATAAAAAAATGCGCGCCTTTCGGCGCGCCTGTGTGTGAGGAGTGACCAGGGAAGTGTTTCGAAAAACATTCCCCATGGATCAACAAAATTGATTGCTCCAGTAACAGTGATGGTGTAATGAAAACCAACGGTCTGTTTCTGAGAAATCTGTCCTGGCTGAACGATCAATGTCTCAATTCAGCAATAAATGCTTGCCAAATATTGTTACATATGAGATTGAACAGACAAGTCTGTCTACTATACGAAAAGACTTGTCTCTGTCAATATATTTAATATAAAATGTAGTAATTTTTTTTTAATATACATTTTGATCGACTATAATCGAATGAGAAGAGTGAGCCCATAATGGGGCCCCTATTCCATTTTTCATAATATGAAAAGGTTGACTATGAATAAAAAACATGGCCCACGAGAACGAATAATCCGAGCTGCAACACGTCTCTTCTATGCTCAGGGTGTTTTATCAACCGGTATCAATCAGATAATCGCCGAATCTGAGATTGCAAAGGCAACTTTCTATCAGCATTTTCCATCAAAAAATGATCTTATCAGGGAATGTATACTTCACTATAACGAATACATAATTGCAGTAATGATCCGCACGGCAAGTGACTCTGATACCTTTTCTGATTTTGTCAGTGAATGGGTTACTCAGCTGAAAAAGGATATGCAGCTGAACTATCGGGGGTGTCCCATTGCCGAAGCCGCCTTTCATGTTGACTATTCTGCCCATGATATCGGAGAGACGATAAGTGAAATCATTGACCGATGGTATACTATTCTGGATGGTATTTTTTCTACTATGAAAAGGCAGGGACAGCTCGCTGAGCGGGTTGATAACCGCCTGCTGGCCCAGCGAATGATTCATCTTCATGAAGGGGCCCTGACAATGTACCGGCTTACAAATGATCTCAAATACATTGACGACCTTGAGCCCTTTATGGCTGCAGTGCTCGATTTAGGTTAGAGTCGTTCTGCTGAAATAGTTGACAAGAATTTACGCAATGCTTATGAATGTTTTGACACGATGAGTTATGTTCTCGTTGTGATAAAGGATTTAGAGGAAAGGGTATCATGAATGAACCGAGTAAATCAGCAGAAAAACTCCATGGAATGATTAAAAAGGCCATTGATGATGGTCAGGTGACACAAATGGAACGGGAAAGAATAATGATGATCGCCGATGAAGACGGGGTCATTGATCAGCAGGAGCGGAAATTGCTGGCTGAACTTCAGCTAATGATTGAAAATGGTACCGTAAAGGTTGTTGCCGGATAAATACTGTTTTTAATTGAATTTCTTTCTAAGAGCCGGTATTTACAGCCGGCTCTTTGTTTTTGTAAAAAGCTCTGAAAAGAGAGCGGGGAGAAAAATACTGAAAATTACGGTTTTTTTTCCAAAAAAGAAGGTAAATTATTACTTGCATTCACATCTTAAAGATGTATGCTGTTTTAAATTTATTTTGGATATAATCCTCCGGGAGGAAAAGATGAAAAGAATTATAATTGCCGGATTTATTGCAATGCTGGTTGCCCTGGGTGCTGGATGCCAGAAGAAGCAGACTGAAATTGCAAGAGAAGGACTGGTAAACTTCATGAGTGGTGAAGTTTTCCTTATCACCGGCACTGAAAAAAAACCTGCAAAAGTAGGTGATATTGTTAAACAGGGAATGAAGGTCGTGACTGGCAAAAAAGCCTTTGTTGATATTTATTTTGGTGAAAATGCCATAAAAATACTTGAAAATACAGTAATCGAAGTAAAGAAACTGATAACAAATCCTGTACTCAATGCTGAAGAGTCTGAACTTCATCTTGAAAAAGGAAGGGCATTCTCAAAAATTACCCAGAAGCTTTCCAAGAACGACCGGTACACGGTTACTACACCGACAACGGTTGCTGCTATCCGGGGTACAGATTTTATGGTAGAGGAAGAAAAAGGCAAAGGAAAGGTTTCCTGTATCGATGGCAAGGTTGCCGTAAAAGATGGTACGGTAGAAAAATCTGAATTTGTGGAAGTAAAAGCTGGTGAAGAAGTCGAAGTCGATCCCGGTAATCCACTTTCTGTAAAAGAACTTTCTGATCTAAATAGAAAGAATCTTCAACAGATAAAGCAGGAAATCCGGCAGATGCAGGAAGATATAAGAAAGCGTTTTGAAGAAGAAAGAGAAAGAATCCGTCAGGTTGTAAAAGATCAGAAGGCGCAAAATCGTGAAATGATGGATAAAATGAAAGCTGAGAACAAACAGCGGGTTGAAGACCAGAAGGCCCTTGATAAGGCAAATATCGATGCTATTAAAGGTGACATGAAGGGACAGAGAGAAGCCCTGAAAGAAGGTGTCGATAAACAAAAAGAAGCTAATAAGGGAGCTATGGATGGTGTTAAACCTGATGTTAAGAAGTTTTCCAGCGACGCCAGCGGTCTTAAACCAGACCTGAATGTTAAGCCTGTAATAAAAAAACAAACTGTTGAAAAACAGTAATTCTAAAAAAATATAAAAGAAAGACCCGCTGTATTTACAGCGGGTCTTTTTTTGTTTTATAGTATTAAAAGTGTATACCCGCAATAAAACCTCCCGGTAAGGGTGCGGCGAACCAGCCTGGGTCAATGTCCCGCCGGGAAATTTGTTCTCCATAATATTGTTTCATATATTTTCTATAGTCATCTATCTGGCCGGTTGGCTGTGTCAGGATAGTTGCTTCGGCTACAAGAATGCCGGGGACTGAGCTGAGGAGGGCCTTTTTCCAGCCGTCGAAATACCATACGATACCTCCACCTATCAGATTGACACTTATTTTTAGTATGTGACTTTTCAGCCAGTGAACCCCGCTGAGGGATTTGTAATAATTTCGCTTAAAAAGCATTTCTCCTTTTTTCAGCTTTTCTATCTTTTCTTCCCGGCTCTGGCCAGGCAGTTGGTGAAATTCTGAGGCTGTAAAGCGCGGATAAAAGGGAAGGGCAAGAAGCAGGGTCACCGAGAGGGTCGTCTTTGTAACACCGGTGATATTATAGGCTTTGTATTTTGGCCAGTCGGATACCAGGCCGTAAATTCCGTAGCCGGTAATTCCCGAATAGGCTCCTATCCAGCCCCAGGACCACCAGCGTGCCGGGGTCTGTATCCGGTCAAAGGACTTTTGAATGGAGGTAATCCGTTCTTGAAGCATCTCATCGGAAAGTGATGAAATATCATTTTGAGCTAATGCGGAAGAAGATACGCAGAGAATGAACAGAAGAGACATGAACATGAATGTGCGTGGATGCGATAACATGCAATCCTCCTGGATTGTAGTACCATTAAGTACCGGAATCGGTATGAAAACCGCCTCCACGCATGTTCCCCACCAGGGAAATGTTTATAATGAAATGTCTGAATGTCAATAAACTTTTCAGGAGTAAAAACTAATATTGAGCAGACATGAGCTTCAGATTATTTTCCGTTGTTACGGTGGTCCAGATTTAGAAAATGACCAAAGCGTTCTTTTTTCGTTGTTAAATAATTTTTATTATGAGAATGGATCGGCAGTTCATGGTGAACCCGTTCTGTTACAACAATCCCATGCTTTTCAAGGTCTTCGACTTTCTCAGGATTGTTGGTCATGAGCCGAACACTTTTCACATCGAGTTTTTTAAGCATCTCTGCGGTAATGCTGTAATCCCGTTCGTCGGCTCCAAAGCCGAGGACCGTATTGGCGTCATGAGTATCGAAGCCGTTATCCTGAAGGGCATAGGCCCTGAGCTTATTTGAGAGACCGATACCCCTTCCTTCAGCCCGATGGTAGAGAAGAATTCCGCAGCCTTCATTGTTTATAGTTTCAAGTGCAGAATGAAGCTGAGGCCCGCAATCGCATCTCAGGCTTCCAAAGGCGTCTCCGGTCAGGCACTCAGAATGTATCCTGGTCAGGATCTCTTCCCCCCCCCCAATATCGCCTTTTAAAATAACAGTATGGTCTTTACAGTCCCGATTGTTGACAAATCCTATGATTTTAAAATGTCCGTAAATTGTAGGAAAATCAGCCACAGACACAATTTTCACACAGTATTCCTCTGTGCATTCGCCGCACTGCAGTTCATTGGGACACTGCTTCATCGATTCGAGGTCCTGTTCTATAATTTCTTCATAAGTTGGTATATCCAAGGTAAAGCCTCCTGCGTGTAGACGAGTTGAAGCGGGTTAACGTATATTGTTTACCTTTCAACCTTTGTGACAACAGGGGGGTTTTTGTCAAGGAAATCATGAAAGCCGGGAAGCCGGAGATTTTATGTTGTAAATAAAAAAGAACTGAAATAGCATGGTTAAAAGAGGTATTATGATGAAGGAAGAAAGAACAGCACTCATACTCGGCTCTACCGGCCTTACCGGGAAAGCCCTGACTGAATTAATTCGTAAAAATAAAAACTATTCCAGAATAATTCTTCCCGTGCGAAGGAAAGATGGGCGTCCCGATGAAAAGGTTGCAGAAGTCGAAATTGACTATGATCATATAGATGCTTCTTCTGATCTTTTTGAAGTAGACGATATTTTCTGCTGTCTTGGTACGACAATGAAGAAGGCGGGATCAAAAGAAGCTTTTAGAAAAGTAGATTACCAGTATCCCCTTGAAGCCGCACAGCTGGGAAAAGAAAAAGGGGTATCACGGTTTTTTGTTATTTCGGCACTGGGCGTAGATCCTTCATCAAAAATTTTTTATAACCGGGTCAAGGGGGAAGTAGAAAGAGATCTCGGTAAGCTTTCTTTTGCAGCTCTTCACATTTTCAGGCCTTCACTGCTGACTGGAAAGAGAGAAGAAAAACGTTTCAGTGAAAACGCGGGTATCTTTTTATTTAAAGCATTTTCTTTTCTTCTCGCGGGACCCCTTGCAAAATATCGGGCAATCAAGGCTGAGACTGTTGCCCGGGCAATAGCACTGGCTGCTGAAGGCGACGAAGAGGGTATAGTCATTCATGAATCACTGGATATGCAAAAGCAGGTTGATAGAATCTGGAATAAATAATTAATCTTTTCGTTTTGAAATTAAGTTAAACCTCTTTTTTTATCTTTATGTAAATCAGAATGATTTGATTCCTCTTTTCGCCAGATTTATAGTTGCTTCATTTTAATAACTGTCCATTACGTTTCAGTGGCTGTATGTTTTATGGAACATCATTGTCTTTCATGAAATACTTGTTGTTGAAATCTTCAGGTGAGAGAGGACGGCTGAAATAATAACCCTGGAATTCATCAATATCAAGGCTGTTAAGAAACTCAAGCTGCTGGCCTGTTTCAACTCCCTCAACTACAACAGAAAAACCAAGACTTTTAGCGAGGTTTATCATTGCCGTTACAATTGTGACTGCCTTTTCATCTGATGGAACATTGTCAATAAAAGACTTATCTATTTTTACAATGTCAATCGGCATATCTTTCAGCTTACTCAGTGAGGAGTATCCAGTTCCGAAATCATCAATTGCAATTTTTATCCCCAGGTTGTGAATTTCGTTAATCTTTTCTATGGCTTCAACCTGATTGAACATAAGACTCTGTTCGGTCAGTTCAAGCTCAAGTAGTTTCGGATCGATTCCTGTTTTACTGACTATTGTGGTAAGGGATTTGATAAAAGCAGGATCATTTAATTCAACAGGAGAAACGTTTACAGAGACTGAAAAGGGAGCTGCTGAAATAGCTGACCATTCTCGGAGCTGCAGGCACGATTGGTGCAGAATATTTCTTCCTATTTCCTTGATCATACCGGTTTTTTCTGCGATAGGGATGAATTCATTCGGCATGATAATACCCTGGGTTGGGGAAAACCATCGGATCAGAGATTCGGCTGAGACAACTTTCCCATTTGAAGATATTCTCGGTTGATAGTAGCTGGTAAATAAGTTGTCTATAATAGCCTGCTGTAATTCTTCCTCTATCAGAATTTGATTTATCAGTTTATCGTTAAGTTCAGCATCAAAGAGGTGATATTTGTTTCGACCCTGTTTTCGCGCCATGTAAAGGGCCAGTTCACTGTTTTTAATCAGTTGTTCGGGAGTTGCTCCATCGCCGGGAAATATGCTCACGCCGCAGTTGAGGTTGATTTTAATGGGAGTTGAACCTATAGTCATTGACAGCTCAAAGGATTTGAAAATTTTATGTATGATTTTCTTGATATCATCGGGAGAGCTTACATCATTCAGGAGAACCATAAACAAATTTGCCTCAAAGCGGGCTACCATGTCATCATCGCGAAATATTCCCTTGATCTTTCTTGAGACTTCTCTCAGCAGCCTGTTTGCTTCTGAGGTGTCATGAATGTCTGAAAAATTTTTATATCCATCAATGCTTATTGAAACTATTCCCAGAATGTTACCATGGCTTTTTCTCTGTGTCTTTCGTATTTCACTGAAAATATGCTCGACGAAGAGTTTTTTGTTTGGTAGTCCTGTAAGGGAATCAAAGAAAGTCAGCTGATGGATATAATTTTCTGCAATCTTCCTTTTGGATATGTCCGTGAAAACAATTTCAGCTTTCAATTGATCAGGATAAAGCCTGGCTGTTACCGCTCCCCAGAAAGAGGTGCCGTCACAACGCTGGAGTTTTAATTCTCTGTCAGATAGTTCTCCGTTTTTAAGAAGCTCTGCGGTAAATGTTTTTTTGTCATCATCAGTATCAAAGAACTGAAGTAGAGATATATCATGTTCTTCGGTAAGCCCGAGGAGAACATATGCTGTATGGTTGAGTCTGAAAATCTTTCCGTCTGAAAGTGTTACTGTGCCCATACCGACCGGAGCATTTTGATAGAGGAGCCGGTACCGTTCTTCACTTTCTTTGAGTTCATTACCTGATAAAGATAATTTTTCATTGAGATGCCCCAGCTCTTTATTGGCCTTTAAAAGTTCCATGTTTCTTGCACCGGTATCCGCTTCAAGAAGCTGTGCTCTCTTTAAGGATCTCAGGTATAGATTGTAGACATTGTAACTTATCAGGCTCATGAGGATCAGGGCGATATTGGCATCAAGTATAAATCCAATGAGGACAGAAGACGACAGTTTAAAGAGTTCATGGAGATAAAGAGCGTAACTATTGATGAGTAAAATATTGAAACCATAATAAATGAAAATTATCCATTTTCTTTTGAATATTGCCATAGGAGTCATAAGCATGACAACTATTGAATATATGACCGTATCTATTCGTGAGGGGAGGGGTTCTCCTGAATCGATAAATATAATCACCCAGGCGGTGGCGAGAAATAGTATTAGCAGAAGGTGTGTATACAGGCGAATGTATCCGTGATAAAGAATTATTTGAAGCGTGACTATCAGGATAAAGAGTACTCCAAGAGCAAGTATAAGAAAGACATTGAGTCTTCCAAAGTAATTGTAGATGAGAAGTATGAATGGGGTGGCGACGGCTATTATTATAGAAAAATTTAGCAGAATAAGGGATTTTTGATAGAGAATATATTCCTGAGTATCAATGTTTTTTAAAAGTAAATTATGTATTTTTTTCAGCATTTTATAACTGCTCATCGTATTCGGACATGTTTTAGTTTAAAGTATACATCAGATGACCGTTGTGTGTCAAGGATGGATAAAAACTAAAAAGGCTTCTTCGGGGATTGCATGGTTAGTCATCTTATTATCTCTTGACATAATTGGCGCGTTAATCTATTTTCAATAAAAAATTAACTGGAAAATGCAAGTGGATAAAACTGATAAGATTTTATATATTGTTTCCTCTCTGAGAAAAGAAGCCTACAGCTTTATTGAAACTGAACTAGAAGACAATGGCGTCAAGGGGCTTTCGTATACCCATGGCGCCATTCTTTTTGCTCTCTATGATAGCGGCGGCGTCATGCGTCTTTCTGATATCGCAAGGATTATTAACCGTAAAAAACCGACCGTAACCGTCCTGGTTGATAAGCTCGAAAAAATGAGACTGGTAAAAAAGGAAAAGTCACCCTCTGACAGCCGGGTTACCATGGTGTCTATTACCGAAAAGGGTAAAAATCTGAACAGTCTCTTTGATACAATTGGCAGTCGTCTTAAGTCGAAGGCCTTCAAGGGTATACCCGCAAAATCACAGGAACTCCTTGCTGAACTGCTTTTGCAAATGGAAAAAAACTTTCACGATAACAGGGAAGAATAGGAATGGCTAAAAAAAAAGTATATGATGTACTGATCAGCGGGGCAGGTCCCGCAGGAATGTCTGCGGGTATTCTTCTTGCCGAAAAGGGTTTTGATGTCATTATCTGTGAAAAGGGTAAAAAGGCGGGTCCCGAACCGAGAGCTGAAACAGTCTATGATCACCATCTCTTTGATGAACTGATACACCCCGGATTTATGAAAAATGCAGCTCTTTATGAAACTGGCAAAAGAAAGTTCAACAGTCCCGGGGCTGTTAAGAATTTCGATCTTGAATTAAGTAAAGGAAGAATATCGATAGTCTTTGAATGGGACGACCTGATAGAGGGACTGTACAAAAGGGCTAAAAAAGCCGGTGTTACTTTTAAGTTTAAAAAGGAAGTAGTAGCTCCCCTGGTTGAAGGCGGCATTTGCCGCGGAGTGAAACTGGCAGATGGAAAAACTCTAACCGCCCGAACAACCCTTGCCTGTGACGGGCACCAGAGTCGTCTCGGGAGGGCAGAAGGTATCGCCTACCGGGAAATCAATTCGGTAATTATTAAAAGTGTAGTGAAAAATTTTGTCTGCGATTATGAAGGATTCGAGTATTTTTTTATTGCTCACGACGAACTTGAATACGCGAGGGACTTTCCCCCGGCAGTTGGCTTTATCTTTCCCCGGGGTGGCGGTATGGCTGAAATCGGTCTTTATATTCCTTCGGCAGTTGCTCGTCGGCTGAATTCAGAATACCTTGACCTGGATTCTGAGTATGTACGTGATGTGTGGCATAAGATAAAAAATATGTATCCACGTCTTTCTCATATTCTCAGGGGGACTGAAACTGTTTTTGAGAATATTACCGCCATACCTGTCGGCGGCCTGCATGAAGAGGTGGTGATCACACCGGGGCTGATTTTTGTCGGTGATGCCATCGGCTTTGTAGAAGCGACAGGCGCTTCAGGTATTGTAACTTCGATGGAAAACGCCGCCTTTGCAGCAGACTTCCTTTGTAAACACAAGGATGAAGAGTGGAGTGAAGATTTAAAAAACAGTTATAATGCAGCATTTGCCGCCAGTGAGCCCTTTGGCTTTGTGAAAAAGCGATACAAAATGGCTGACTTTTTTTATCGGGTTGTTTTTATTTTTTTCAGGTCAGCTAAAAAGATTAACCGGCACTGGTGGTTTGTTAAGCTGGTTTATAGTTTTAAGTAAAGTAAATTACAATCATGAAAACGAACAGGGAATCACGTCGATTGATTTTTTCCGCTCTCCTTTTGGCAGGGCTTACAGTAATATTCTCGACAGGTTTTTTCGGTTCAGTTCATCAGTATACGAAAATAAGCATTGGTGAGTTTCTATCCGGGGGATATCTCTGGATGATTTTTCTTTTCAGCCTTGCAGGCGCGTGGCTTGTATCTTATCTGAAACTAACTCCCGGGGCACGGGGGTTAGTGGTGACAGGAATATTTATTCTACTTGTCTTTGTTCCTCACCTTTTCCCGGTACGATGTACCTACCAGCCTCCCTATCCTCTCTGCCTGCTCCTTAAGCCGATAGTTTTTATTCAGAAAGGATATACCCTGTATCCGGTAAAGTTTACTGTCACGGTTTTTGCGCTTCTGATACTCAGTGTTGTGGGCAATAAGCTTTTCTGCGGCTGGGCATGTCCTGTTGGCTTAATGCAGGAGGCGGTTCATTCACTTCCTTTTAAAAGAAAGCAGTTTACAATTCCCTTTGTGTATTCAAATACTTTTCGCTCTGTTTTATTCCTGATTCTTGTTGCTCTTTTGCTGACAGCAGGCGTGAATGTATTCTTTAATTATCTCAATCCCTTCGGTCCTCTCCGATGGAACTGGAACGGTGACGCGCTTTTTATTTCTGGGGCAGTGGCTCTGGCTGTTATTTTTATCGGATCATTTTTTATCTACCGACCTTACTGCTATCTGATCTGTCCCTTTGGTTTGGTTACCTGGCTTTTGGAGCCCTTTTCCCTGGGGCGGGTGCGGTTTAATAAAGCGGCCTGTACCATGTGCCGGGATTGTATAAGAGAAACTCACTGCCCGGCAGTTGAGGCTGTTCTCGAAGAGAAGCTTCTTCGGCCCGACTGTTTTTCCTGCGGTGCCTGTATTGAAAAATGTCCCGTCGACGCCCTCAGTTTCGGGGTCAGGGGGAGGGGGTTCAAGTGAGCAGGCCAGATCAGTCTATCCTGAATTCCACGCTATTGAGGCGCCTGCAGGATGTCATATCTATTGTACCTTTTTTCTTTAGCTTTTTGTCGATAAATTGCACTCTATAAGCTAATTTAACCTGTAAAAAGCGCAAATATACTATTTTGTGGTTGACTGTCTCCCCCTTTTTCATTTAAATACCAACCGGTCGGTATTTAAGTGAAAAAGGGGGAGACATATCATGAAAGATACATTTGATGTTATTGTAGTCGGGTCGGGGCCAGGTGGAGCGACAGTGGCTCGCCAGATGGCACAGGCAGGAAAGGAAGTATTACTTTTGGAGAAAGGGAAAAACCATAAAAACCTGGGTTCCTATATCGGTGCTCTGTCAATGCTTGACAGGATGGGTTTCTATAAAAGTAAAGAGGGGCTCAATATGTTGAAGGCTACCACAACAGGGGGGGCGACAATGGTTTATTCTGGTTCGGCTGCCATGCCTCCTCCATGGCTGAAGACAAGGTATAAAATAGATCTTGAGGGATATGCAAGTGAAATTTGCAAAGAACTGAAGGTGAATATACTTCCCGAAAAATATTTAGGGGAAGCCTCGCGGAGAATTATGGAAGCGGGAAATCGTCTAAATCAGGAATGGGAACCAATGCCAAAATTGCTGGATGTGACAAAGTTTAAAAATGGTCAGAGCAGTGCAGCACGGACCTCTCTTGGGCTTAATTATGGTGAAAGATGGACTGCGCGAGATTATATCAATGATGCAGTGGAAGCCGGAGTTGTCCTGATGACCAGAGCTGAATGTACTGATGTGATTGTCGAAAATGGTGTTGCTGTGGGAGTAGAAGTTAAAATCAAAAAACAGGGGATAAAAAGATTTTACGGGCAGGACATTGTACTCGCAGCCGGGGGTATCCCTACGCCAGTGTTGTTACAGCGGGCAGGGATTAAAGATGCAGGGCAGGGATGTGTTGTGGATCCTACAATTCTCATATATGGAATTTTACCCGGGAAAGGCGCCTATACAGATCCCCTGGTAAGTGTAGTCAGCTGGAAATGGTATGATAGTGATGGAATTCGTATTGGAACTCTTATTGATCCATGGCTCATGACAATGTTGTCTTTGGCAAAGGCGGGATTGCATCAAGTGTTTAAAATCTTAAAATATAGAAAAATGGCTGGTATATTGATAAAAATCAAAGACGAACTGGGGGGATATGTTAATGATAAAGGGGAAGTGTCGAAAGTCCTTACCGATGAAGACAGAGTAAAAATAGAAAAAGGCGTCAAGATTGCCTCAGATGTACTTATCGAAGCAGGATGCAAACCGAAATCAATTGTACGTGGACAAATCAGGGGAGCACACCCAAGCGGTACATGTAGAATTGGAGATGTAGTAAATGAAAATCTTGAAACGCAAATTGCAAATCTTTATGTGTGTGATGCCAGTGTTTTTCCTGAAGCCCTGGACAGGCCAACGGTAATTACAATTATCGCTTTTGGGCGGCGTCTTGTAGAATATATTCTTAATAAAAGATCAGAATAGAATCCTTTAGAGCTGAGGTGAAAATTTTAAACCTCAGAACAAATGTTCGAGCGTTATGAGATAAGCAAACGATTGAAGATAGTTGAAAGGAGGCACCATGGCAAAAATAATTAAAACCGATATAGTTATCGTAGGATCAGGTCCCGGAGGTGCTACAATTGCCCGGGAATTAGCCGCGAAGGGAAAAGATGTAGTTCTTTTGGAAAAGGGAAGGGATCACCAGCGGTCTGTTGGAAGTGTACTGGCCTATGCCACCATGTATGATATTAAGAAATCACAAGATGGTATTCTCGTGAGAAGGGGAATTACTACAGGCGGTTCAACCATGCTGTATTCGGGGAATGCCTATGATCCTCCTGCATTTTTAAAAAACAGTTTCGGAATTGATCTCTCCAGTGAAGTGGCGGAAACAAAGGAGGAGCTAAAAATTAAACCAGTGCCTGAATTTTTTTACCGTGATTATGTTGGCACAAAAAGACTTCTGGAGGCTGCCAATGAGTTGGGCTATGAAATGACTCCTCAAGAAAGGTTTATTGATGCGGAAAAATGCGACTCCACCTGTGACCGGTGTCTCTTTGGGTGTAAAACAGGTGCAAAATGGACTGCCCGGGAGTACATAGATGATGCCGTTAGAGATGGGGCACAGCTAATAACCAGATGTGATGTTAAGAGTGTTATTGAATCGGGAGGAGAGGCGGTGGGAGTAAATGCAGAAATTTCGGGGGAAAAACTTACTGTTTATGCAAACAAGGTTGTTCTCTCTGCAGGGGGTATCGGAACACCTTTAATTCTCCAGCAGTCAGGAATCAGGGATGCGGGAACACATTTTTTTACCGATCCCATGTCAGTGATGGTTGGGGTTATGAAGGAAGGAAGAGGAACTTTTCACGAAATTACCTATACTTTTGCAAATGAGGAAAATGTGGGAGAATTTGTCTTTGGCAATGTAGGTGCTGTCAATGGTTTTGTCGCTCAATTGGCTGCCCTGCATTTTCCCTATTTACTTAAGGGCTTGAAGTTGAAAAGATTAGCAGGGATGTTTGTGAAACTTTGTGATGAACCAACCGGTAGAATTGATCGTGAGGGGAAAATACATAAGAAATTTACAGATAAAGATGAAAGAACTATGGCACGGGGAGTGAATATTGCAAAAAATATTATGGAAAAAGCTGGTGTTATTCCTGGTACAATATCTATAGCCAAGGGGATCGGTGGCCATCCTGGAGGTACTGCAGCAATAGGGCGAATCGTGGGAACGGATCTCCAGGTGCATATGAAAAATCTATTTATCTGTGATAACAGTGTCATGCCGTACTCAGGGGGGATACCACCGGTATTAACTCTGATAGCCCTGGCAAAAAAGACTGCCAGAAATATGTGATAGATTATTAGCGCAGGGCAATCTATTCTAATGTAATTGACATCCTGTCACTCAAATTTATAAAGTCATCATTAATTGTCTGAAAATTATTTGGGCAGTTTTTTCTATTGTTCTCAGAATAATAACCGGAAATGAATAACTTTTATGAGTGATAAAAAACGAAAAACCCACGAAGAAAGAAGCAGAGAAACAATTAGCAGACTTATTGAAGCTACTCTGGACAGCCTTCAGGAGTATGGGTACCATGGAATGTCTTTGTCAAAAATTTTGGAAAAGGCGGGAGTTACAAAGGGAGCGTGGAGTCATCACTATAAATGCAAAAAGGAGCTGATTGCCGAGGCAGCGGATATCATGCTGCAAGATGCAATTAATAATGGAAAGGATGCTCTTTTGACTCTTGAAGCTGTTCCTGAAAAAGATAGACTGTTTCATGTTCTTGATTATTTTTGGGAAAATTTTGAACAGGGCAAGAGGCGGGATGTCTGGGTTGAGGTCTATATTGCCAGCAGAACCGATGCAGAGCTCAGGGAATATCTGAGGCCTGTAATCCAGAGGTTTCATGATACCCTGAATGAAGTATGGAAGGAATATTTCATTCTTATAGATGAAAAGGATGGGACCATTGAAACCGTGATGAATTTGACTCTTTTTGTCACAAGGGGAATGGCTATCCAGTCCATTATCAAGGATGACCCGGAATATTATCGTGCCTTCAGAACACAGTGGGTAAAAATAATAACACCCCTGGTGAAAGCGAAAATTTGATAATATATTGAATCTCCTGAATAACTGTTTTTCAATTTTTTTAGATTTTTAGTATGCACCCCAAAAAGGAAAAAAATTATCAAAGATGCCAGGTTTTTGATGATTTCGGAGAGCCTGACCTTCTCAAGAAGAGGGAGAGATAAACTTCCTCACTCCTAATCGAGCTTGAAAGAGTCTATTTTCACTTTTATGTCATGGGACATACCTGCAATTTCATTTGAGTTGGCGGAGATCTCCTCGGCGCTTCCCGCATTTGCCTGGGAAATTTCATTTATGTAGCCGATAGAACTGACAATCTCACCAGCGGCATTTTTCTGCTCTTCTGCAGCGGAACGAATTTCATCAGAGATGCGGATCGATTCTTCTGATTCAGTGATTACCACCTGGCTCGAAGATGTCTGCTTTTCCATCTCGGCGCTGATATCTTTTATCATCTCATTGATGTTTTCGACTCCCTTGATAATCTCTCCAATCGCATCAACGGTTTCGTGGACAATGCTGAGACCACCCTTGATTTCGTCTTCGGTCATCTTGATGAGGCGGTCAATGTCACTGACACTGGCAGAGGTCTGCTCGGCCAGTTTGCCTATCTCATCGGCAACAACAGCAAATCCCCGTCCTGCATCACCGGCACGAGCGGCTTCAATTGAAGCGTTAAGGGAGAGGAGGTTGATCTGGTCTGAGATATCGTTTATCATTCCGAGGATGCCGGCCATTTCCTGGGAAGAAGCACTGACTCCTTCCATGCGCTGGTTCATTGAGGTAACATATTTCTGGCCGGTGCGGGCATTTTCTGTAATGTTCAGTATTTTTCGGTTTGCCTCTTCAATTCTGGTGTCGAGGCTTCGGGTAATAGCGGTCAGCTCTTCAATGCGTGCCGAAAGGCGTTCCATGGAGCTGTGCTGGGTATCTGTCCGGTTGCTTACCTTTTCAGAGCCAGCGCTTATCTCTTCCATCGTGGCGCTTATCTCTTCGATTGACGCAGCCTGACGCTGCAGGTTTTCCGAGAAGGTGTCTGATCCGCTTGAGAGCTGGTTCGATGAAGCATCAAGCTTTTCTGATACCGTAACCAGTGACGCCAGGAGTTCTTTGTTGACTTCAAGCTGCTGTTCTTCCTGTTCCTGGTGATCTTCAATCCTGAGGCGTTTTGCCGTGTCATTGACCCGGTTTAAAAGCACTCCAAGGATAAACGAAAGAACCATGGTTATACCGGTTGATGCCAGTATAATTCCCCGTTCAGCGGGAATTATAATATCAGAAAGGGCAAGGGAGGTCATCATGGTCGCGAAGCTGATACAAGAAACAATGATGAGGATCCATCGTTTTGAAAAAAGTGTAGAGAAGACGATGGGAATCACAAAGATAAAGTGGCTTGCCATAAATCTTCCCAGAGATCCGGCCCTTGCGGTTCCCTGGGAATTAAAGTAGAGCCCCACGATGGTCAGAATAATGAGAAGAGTTGAAGCGGTGTTGTAATAACCGTGATAGAGCATTATAAGACAGAGAAAAACCATGATGATAATGCCAAAGACAAGAATGTTCATCACCTGAAAAATATCCCGGTCAGTCACTACGTTCTGAATTATAGTAAATATCAGAAGGATGGGAATCAGGGTAATGATAAAGTAGAAAAATGTCCGTACCCGGCCCCTCAGTTCGTAGGATTCATCTGCATAGCGCTGCATGATTTTTTGATATAATGCTTTCATGGGTACCTCTGACTTGTATTATACCGTAAACGGCAAGAACGTCAACAGGGATTTTTCAATTGGGCTCTGAGCCTGTGGGCGGGAGAAAGTCCTTACTCAAACCTCAGGTTGACAAAGCTCCCCATCTGGAGAGCAAGCTCCTCCATGGCTGTCCTGATTTCATCAATACGCATGACTACCTGTTCAAGGCTTTCGGTATGTTCTTCGAGCTTTTCCCTGTCATTGAGATGGTTCAGAGCCTCAATCTGTTCCGTGATGATGTACCGGGTCTGAAAAAAGTCCTCCACATAGGCGTTAAAGCGTTCAATAGCTTCTCTTGTTATATTATATATTCGTTCAGTCTCGGGATCAGAAATGGAAAAGTCTTTCAATTCAAGAATCGGGCGGGAAAGGATTTCATCTGTCTGCTGCTTTGCTACGGTCACGGAATAGGCTCCTTATATATAAAGATAGGTCTATAAGTATTGCAGATAATTTGAAATTTGTCAAAAAAAGGAATGATTATTTTTGTTCTTTTTGACGCTTTTTAATTTTTATATACTTTTCCCGGTTTTTCTTATTGAACTCATTATGGTGCTCGATAACTTCCTTAATACTCTTTCCCTGGAGCCACTTGACGATCATGGGGGCGAGGATAAACATTGCATCGTGATAACCGAGCTCAATTCTTTCATCGAGGGATGATCTGAAAAAGTCAAAGGTTCCGGCACCCTTGAAGTCTTCCAGGGGCAGGGTGGGATAAAGTTCCACGATTACCTTTTTGTCCCCATCAGGGTAAATGCTGTAGTCAAGGGTGTCTTCATGGGAAAGAAAAACTGTTATGATAATGTCACAGCCTGCATCAAAGAGAGGTTTTATCGGTATTTTGTCGACATTATCTTCTTTGTAAAGCGGGCTTTTGATGCCTCCGTCCATGTAGCGGTGCTCTCCAATGGTCACCGGCTCATACATAAAGGGTATGCATGCCGAGGCAAGGAGCGCAAGACGGGCCGTATCCTTATTAAGAGTATTGAGGTGGAAGTATTCCGGTTCGAGGGTATCGATGTTATAGGCACATGCATAGAGTTCGGTGGCGCTTTTTTTTACATGATTGAGGGCCTTATGCTTTTTGATGACTTCTGAAAGGCCCTTTTGAGAAAAGAGGTTAAGGTTCTGTTTCAGCAGGAAGTCACTGACCCCGTTAGAACGCTCCCAGTCTTCTTCCAGTTTCTGTACGGACTTTTTAAATAACTTCTGCATCTCCCTGAAAGAGGGGAAGCCTTTCTGCTTTTCATCCTCATCTTCATCATCATCTTCCGAGGAAAGAAAGTTGCGAAACCGGGCATCTTTCCATACATTGAGCCAGAGTTCTGGATCATCCTTGAGGAAGAGGGCTCCGTTGAGGGCCCCTATTGAGGTTCCCGAGACAACCTTTACGTAGCGGTGGAGCTCAAGCTCAAGGAGGGCCTGGAAGACTCCAATCTGGTAAGCCCCTTTTGCACCGCCCCCCGCGAGGGCAAGGCCGATTTTATTTTTAAAGATAAGTTTCAGATCCATGTATCTAAACCCCTTTGTCTTTTCCATTAAACGGCATGGTGCCCCTGTTAACGGGGCGTGAGCCAGGATCCCCCCTGATAACGTCCCTGAATTTCTTTCAGTGCCTCACGCTTTTCAGCAAATTCAAGCTTTTTCTCTGTCAGCCAGATGAGGTGCTCATGCTGTCCTTCGGCTTCCAGTTTACTGCTTTTACTGGTTATAGTAAAGGTGCCTTTTGAAAAATCAGCCCGGGATTCACAGAGGGCGCAGTAAATCTGACCACTACGGACGCGAAAAAGATCTGAACCGCAGGTGCTGCATCGGTCTTCTCCCCAGGTTTTTTGATCTTTTGTAGAAAGAAGATTCTCTGCCAGAAAAGTTGTCTTTTTGTCAAAATCATCATTCATGACTACTTCAGCCGGGTGTGTGCCATGGAAGAGTTCAATAGCCCTGGTGTTGAGACCGATACTTCCCGCCTGGGAGAGGAGAGCCGCGTCAGCATAGCCGCGAAAATCTTCACGCCCCAGGGTAAGGGCCAGGACTGTTGGAATCGTTGAGAGGGGCTCCAGTGAATCGTAAAACTGGAGTGCCCGGTCTGCAAGCATTTTCATTATTCCCACGGGGCCGAGGACATAGTTTGGCGCTCCAATGATACAGGCATCAGATGCGAGGATTTTTTCTTTGAGCCACTCTACATCATCAGCGATGGCACATTTTTTCCCTGGGAGAAGACAGGCGTAGCATCCCTTACAGGGAAGTATTGAAAGTTTCGGCATGCGGATCAGCTCAAGGTCATAACCTGTTTTTGACGCAACTTCCTTTACTGTAATTTCTGAATTGCCAGATTTTCGGTATGAGGCGACAAGGCCGAGTATTTTTTTAGCCATGGGTATACTTCCTTCTCAGAAATTTTACCGGGTAATTTTTTCGATAACCAGGTTTCCTGCCCGGTTTTCGTGATAGGTGATAGTGACTTTTCGATTTCTGAATTTATTCATTTTGTGCCGGTACCGGCGTATCTGTTTATCCATGGTATCAGCACTTTTCATGGAAGAAAAGAATTCTTTGACGAACAATATTTCTTTGTTGTCCTCGTCGCGGGCAAAGACCAGAACCTGTCCGAGGTCAGAGGCGGCGCTGCGGGTAATTGTAACGCCTTTTCTCTGCGAAGGGCCCCTCTCAAGGTTTTCTAGAAGGGCGCAGCCCGTAAAGAGGAGAGTAATTAAAAAAAGAAATAGTATGGGTGGAAGTTTTCTCATAATAGGGGTAACCTGTTTTAAATTCCGTGACAGGATAGCGGGGAAGGCGAAGCTTTACAACAAGATAAATAAAAAAATGTAGTGTCGACAGTTTTACTTTCGGGACTGCCCGGCAGGCAGGCGTCTCCCTATTTAAATATCAATAACCACAACAGAGATATCATCATCAAAAGAATCGAGATGGGAAAAGTTTCGCAGTTCATCGATTAATGTATCAATATATTCATCGCCAGAGAGGTGGGCGTTTTTCCGGGTAAAGCTGATGAGTCCCTCTTCGCCGAACATGGTATTTTCATGGTTAAATACCTCGGTAATGCCGTCGGTGTAGAGTATTATCCGGTCTCCCTTATGCAGCAGTGTTTCTGCTGAGGTATATGTTGAATCGGGATAACAGCCGAGAAGCCGCCCCTGTGGATTAAGGGCCTGAACATTTTTTATGTGCCGGTTGATGATCAAAAGAGGCGGGTGGCCCCCGTTGCCGCAGATGAGGCGCATGTTTTCCATATCGAGAAAGACATACTGGGCGGTCACAAACTGATTATCGATATTTCCCGAAAGAGTATTATTCATCTCATAAAACAGCTTTGCCGGGTCTGCAGCGTTGTGAGTCTGCATCGAAGAAACTATCTTGACCATGGTGGAAATCATTGCCGCGGGTATTCCGTGTCCAGTAACATCAGCCACAAGAACCCCGAGGCGGTATTCATCAAGGGCATGAAAATCAAAAAAGTCTCCTCCCACTTCTTCCATGGGAATATACCGCATGGTTATGTTCAGGCCTTTAACCGCCGGTGTGGTTATCGGGATGATCGATTTCTGTATCTGCCGGGCCAGTTCAAGTTCATTGGCAATGATTGAAAGCAGGCGGTCTTTTTCATGGTTGGCTTCACGAAGCTGTTCCATGGTATTTTTTAGCGCGAGATGGGTTTTTATCCGGGCTTTGACCTCGGGACCGTTAAAGGGCTTGGTGATGTAGTCTACTCCCCCGGCCTCAAAGCCCTGGAGAATTGTTTCGGCATCTGTCCGGGCGGTGATGAATATAATCGGAATCGCCGCGGTCCGTGGATTCCTTTTCAGTTCACGGCATGCGGCTATACCATCTATTCCCGGCATGATGATATCCATGAGAATGCAGTCCGGTAATTCTCGAGGGGCTGTATCCAGGGCCTCTTCTCCGCTAGTCGCGGTTATGATATGATACTTTTTTTGAAGAAGAACGGTGAATACATGAATATTAGCCCTGGAATCATCAACTATAAGTATGGTGTGATTACGATCAGTCATGAGGTGTTCCCTGATAATTCTCTATATAATTCTCTGGTTGTATGCCTCCAGTGTAACCTGAAATTTTCTCTACTGTAAAGTATCTTTTCAATAATCCATGAGAAAGGCCTGACCTCTACTGTGGAAGTCAATCTTAAACCGTGAAAGAGCTCTTCTGCTTGACTTTTTATGTCGCCTTAATTACACATGAAGACATGGCAGGATTTACGGTAACATACAGCAACAGGCTCGAATGCCTCGCCGTTGAAGCGGCTGCTCTCTTGAGAAATGCTCCCCCCTCATCTCCCTTCGAGACAGAGTACCTGGTGGTGCAGACCCCGGGTATGGAGCGGTGGCTTTCCCTTGAGATCGCCCGGCGCAATGGTATTTTCGGAGGCTTTCAGTTTATGAGTCCTGCCGCACTGACGGGACTACTAGAAAAAAAGCTTTTTCAGACCAGTGAGGCGACTTCACCTTTTGACCGCCATAACTTTACCTGGGCGGTGGCCCGTATCCTCGAAGGGCATCTTACCGAAGATAAAGCCTGGGGCCCCCTGAAAGAATATATCGGCACAAGTGAGCTGAAGCGTTTCCAGATAGCTTCCCGCATCGCTGACCTTTTCGATCAGTATGCTGTATACCGTCCCGATCTTCTTGCGGTATGGGAGCAGGGCGGCCTCCTCTATGATAATTCTGATGATGAAGCGTGGCAGCAGCGTCTCTGGCTTCAGCTCATTGAAACCTTCGGGACTGATTACGAAACCCGTCATGCCCGCCTGACTCGAATTGCAGCGGGAATAACTGACAAAAGTACCGCCGGGGCAGGGGATTTTCCCCGACGCATTGTCGCCTTCGGAATATCCATACTTCCCCCCATATATCTTGAACTGCTCCATGGCTGTTCCCGATGGTCTGATGTGCACCTCTACATGATGAACCCGTCACAGGAATTCTGGGGCGACGTAACCTCTGACCGGGTTCGGGTCAGGGTTGAACGGAAAATGGATCTGGAAAATCCAGAAGAGGCTCACTTTGAGGCAGGAAACGAGCTTCTCGCCAGCATGGGCCGCGGGGGCCGGGACTTTTTCTCACTTCTTTTTAATTTTGAGAAGGAAGAAAAAACTGCCTTCGAAGATCCGGGATCTGCAACCCTTCTCCAGAAAATTCAGCAGGATATTTTTTACCTGAAAGACCGGAGCGGAGAAGGAAGTTTAAAAGAAGAGATAAAAGAAACCGATGAGTCTGTCAAACTGGTCTCATGCCACTCTCCCCTGAGGGAAGTTGAAGTGCTTCAGGACTATCTTCTCTCCCGCTTTGAGGCCGATGCTTCTCTTGAACCACGGGATATCCTGGTATTGACCCCGGATATTAACGCCTATAGCCCCTATATCGAAGGGGTCTTCGGGGTTGCCCCTGAGGCTGAAAGCATGCCATGGTCAATTGCCGACCGAACAATCCGCAATGAATCACGGATTGCCGATGCCTTTCTCAGCATACTGAACCTGGTGGGAACCCGTCTCGCCCTGACGCCGGTGCTTGCACTCCTTGAGGCCGAACCGGTGCGGGAGAAATTTAATATTGAAATTGATGACCTGGAAACCATCAGGGACATGGCCCGTGAAGCGGGGATCCGCTGGGGCCTTGACGGTGACTTCAGGGAGAACCTGGGGCTCCCGGGAACCGGTGAAAATACCTGGCGTCATGGACTCGACCGGCTGATTCTTGGATATGCCGCCGATGGTTCAGGTGATGATCTCTTTCAGGATACACTTCCCTTCGGGGCACCGGAAGGAGAAGGGGCCGTTGTCCTGGGGAACTTTCTCGCTTTCTGTGATAACCTTTTCAGCCTCCTCGAAGAAGTGAAGGTTGCAGTAGATCTAAAGGAGTGGCACCGGATTTTCAGCCGCATCCTGGATACTTTTTTCAAGGAAACTGGTGATACCGAACAGGAGCTCCGCTATATTCTGGGGCAGGTTAACCGGCTTCCGGAAATGGAAGAGCTGACGGGCTACAATGGAAAGGTCTCTTTCGAGGTGATGAAGTCTTATTTTACCGAGCGCTTCAACACGGATATGACGGGCCGTGGCTTTATCACGGGAGGGGTAACTTTTTGTTCAATGGTACCCCTCAGGTCTATTCCCTTCAGGGTTGTCTGTCTCCTCGGCATGAACGATGATGCCTTCCCTCGGCGTTTTCGTTCTCCCGGATTTGACCTGATGGCCCGGGAAGCACGGCCCGGTGACCGGAACATCCGCGAGTCTGACCGGTACCTTTTCCTTGAGACAATTCTTTCAAGCCGGGAGTCACTCTACATCAGTCACGTGGGGAAAAGCATACGGGACAATTCTCTTTTACTTCCTTCAAATCTTGTTCTTGAACTGGTCAGTTACATTGAAGATAATTTTTATGTCAAGGACTGTGATGATATAAAAAAATGGCTGGTGACGGGCCATCCCCTCCAGGCCTTTTCAAGGGATTATTTTATTGAAACAAACCGGTCCCTTTTCTCATACCGTCATGAAGCCTGTGAGGTAGCCCGGGTCATCGCCGCGGGAGGCTCCGCAGCTGTCCATGGCTTTGACCGCACACCCATCGCCCTTAAACAAGGCGAAGCCCCTGATATGATTACTGACAGGGACCTTGCCGCTTTTCTCATAAACCCGGCGCGTCATTTTATGCAGGGACGCCTCGGGATTTCCATCGAGATTCACGGTGAAGAGGCTGAAGACACGGAAAACTTTTCGGTGCAGTCTCTCGACAAGTATCTTTTGCAGGAGGATATGCTGAACCGGGCCCTGAAGGGAGAGGATACATCAAAAACCGGAGAGCTCTACCGCGCCATGGGTATTCTTCCCCACGGAAATCCCGGCGTTATGGCATGGGAAAATATCCGCGGCGACATGCACCGCTTTGCCGAAGTTATCAAGCGTGAAAGGGGTAAAGGAAGTGAAGGCATCTGGAACTGCCGTCTCGATTGTGAGGCCCTGACGGTAGCGGGCCGGGGAACCGGAATACGTGATGGACGCCTGATCGCCTGGCGGCCCTCAACATTAAAAGAAAAGGACCGCCTCAGAACCTGGGTGCAGCACCTGCTTATCAATGCTTCGGGGGAGGGGCATGAATCTGTTTTTATCGGTACAGATAATATACTCCGCTTCGGGGTGCCGAAAGATCCTGCGGAGCTTCTGGGTGACCTGGCATCTCTGTTTCTCAAGGGACTCGAAGAACCCCTGGCATTTTTCCCCCGCAGCTCATGGGCCTGGATGGAGACCCTGACCGAAAAGGATGACCTTGAAAAGGCGATGAAAAAAGCCGATGCAAAGTTTGAAGACGGCTTCAAGTTTGCCGGAGAGCGAAACAGCGACCCATGGTTCTCTGCCGCCTTTCCGCGCCTCAGGCTTGCTGATATAAAGGATTCCTTTACCGCCCTGGCGCGAAGGGTCTACGGACCAATGATTGAATACAGCAGTGAGGAGAAGGTGAGTGACTGAGACCGGTTCATTCAATCCCCTTGAGGTCTCCCTTGAAGGAACGCGCCTGGTAGAGGCGAGCGCCGGTACCGGGAAGACCTACAGTATCGCGGTACTCTACCTGCGCCTCGTGATGGAAGAGAAGCTTCCCGTAGAATCAATACTGGTAGTTACGTATACAAGGGCCGCGACCGCAGAACTGAAAGAACGTATCCGCTATTTTCTCGCCGAGGCGGTTCACGCCTTTGAAGATGAAGAGGGCACCTGCCGCGAAGAGGTAGTTTCTGAACTGGTGTTGAAATATAAAGACGCGAAAGACGCGCAGAAGCGCCTTGCTCTTTTGAAAGAGGCAATCCTCTGGCTTGATGAGTCTGCTGTTTTTACCATTCATGGTTTCTGTCAGCGGGTTCTCGGGGACAGCGCCTTTGAAACCGGGGAGCCCTGGGAAACCGAAATGATTCTCGACCAGGAAGAGCTGGTAAAAGAAGCGGTGCGGGATTTCTGGCGTACCCATGTGACTGACGCGGCGCCTCTTATTTTGAATGTTTTTGCCGACGCAAAGATTTCCCTTGATAAGCTGATTGATTTTGCCCAGAACAACCAGAACCGTCATCTTGTTGAAATTCGCTATCCCGATTCTTTTTCTCCTTCTGCCCTTGAGGGGGCTTATAAAAAAATGACAAAGCTCTGGTCGGGCCAGCGTGGCGAAATCGAAACACTTCTTCTCGATTCACCGGCCCTGATGCGGAGAAAAAAATTTCTGAAAGCCGCTAATCTTCCCCTTCTTTTCGAGGCAATAGAAACATGTTTTACCGGGGCTTCAGAAATCCCGCCAGGCCTGGAGGTTCTTGCCGCTGACGCCCTTGCTGAACAGGTGAAGGCAAAACATGATCCTGTTGAGCATCCCTTTTTTGACGCGGTTGAAGAATTTTTTGCATCAGCGGCCGACGCTCCCTACTGGCTTATGGGCCGGCTTCTTGGCTACCTGAGGGAAGAACTTCCCCGCATAAAAAGAGAGCAGAACCTGCAGTATTTTGATGATCTTTTGATGCGCCTCTACGGGGTTTTACAAAGCAGTGGGGGGGAAGTTTTAACCCGCCGTCTCCGGGGGCAGTACCGCGCCGCATTGATCGATGAATTTCAGGATACCGATCCGGTGCAGTATTATATATTCAATACACTTTTTAATTATAAAAAAGGAAGTTTGTTTCTTATCGGTGACCCAAAGCAGTCAATTTACGGATTTCGCGGCGCTGATATTTTTGCCTATATGAAAGCCTGCCACGATGTTACATCACGGCATACCCTTGAGACTAACTGGCGTTCAGAGACTCCCCTGGTTGAAGCCTTGAATGAACTCTTTGACCGCCCTGAACCGTTTCTCTTTAAAGAGATCGGCTACGATGAGGTGAAGCCGGGAACCAGGGCGGACCGTGAACCCCTCACTATAAATGGAAGCAAAGAGAAGCCCATGGTTCTCTGGGATCTGGGTGATGATGAAGAGTATTCAGGCAGCCGTATTGTGGAGACTGCGGTACGCGCGGTCACGTCAGAGGTAGTGGAACTTCTTAGCGGAAAGGCGCGTCTTGGCGATCGTCCCCTTGTGCCGGGAGATATCGCCATACTGGTACAGGAGTGGCACCAGGGCCGAAGCATGAAAGAGGCCCTTACCGCGGCAGGGGTTCCCGCCATTATGACAGCAGTTGCCTCGGTCTTTAAAGCAGAAGAGGCCCGTGAACTTTATCGCTGTCTCAGCGCCATTGCCGAACCGGGGCGTGAAGGGACCCTCAGGGGAGCCATGGCAACATCCCTTCTGGGGGTTACCCACGAAGGAATATATGCCTTTAATAATGATGAAGCGATACGGGAAGAGTGGCAGAGCAGCTTTAGAGAGCTTCACCGTCTCTGGGAGCAGAAGGGCTTTATGATCATGTTTACCCGCTTCATGGAGCATTACCGTATCGCTCCCCGGGTTGTTGCCGGTCCCGAGGGTGAACGACGCCTGACAAATATTCTGCATATCATGGAGCTTCTTCACCGGCGAAGCGCTGAAAGAGGTTCGGCGATGCATCACCTTCTTGGATGGTATGCCGAGCGCCTTGGCGAAGAGCGGGGGCGAAGCGAAGAGTACGAACAGCGCCTGGAGAGTGACGCCGACGCCCTCAGTATTATCACGGTGCATCGAAGCAAGGGCCTCCAGTATCCTGTTGTCTTTTGTCCCTTTCTTCACCGTGACGCGAAAGCCGGGGGGAATGATTCTTTTATTTATCATGATGATGACCATGAAATTATTCAGGTAGGCGGGGGCAGCCCCGAGGGCTTAGAGGCGGCACAAAACGAGATGATGGCTGAACAGCTTCGGCTCTTTTACGTTGCCGTTACCCGGGCACAGAATCGCTGCTACCTTTTGCGTGCCATGATGAAAAATCCTGAGCGGCGGGGAAGTCACTATTTTCTCCAGGATGCCCCTGAACGTTTTGCCGCATCTCAGGTGATTTCAATTGAAAATGTCCCCGGACCGGCGGCGGGAAGCTATAGAAATAATGAAGAGAACCGACAGGCTCCCGGGTGCCGTGATTTTTCAAGCACCATTACAAAGACCTGGAAGGTTACCAGTTTCAGTTCCCTGACAGCAGAAAGTCACAATCGTGAATCCGAAGCAAAAGATCATGACAGAGCTTTTTTTCCTGAACCTGAAGAACAGCCTGAACTGTTGGGGGTCCACAGCTTTCCAAAGGGCCCCCGGGCGGGAACGGCCCTTCACCAGGTTTTTGAAGAGATAGATTTTACCGAAACTGATCACCGCACTAAAATTCAGGAGATTCTTCGCTCGTGGTCTCTTGAAGGTGAAGATGACCGTCATGTTTCGATTATCGAGGAAATGACCGCTGCTGTCCTTGGCGCGCAGTTGCCCGGTGTCGAGTCCTTTGCCCTTAAGGATATCTCCCTTGAAGACCGTCTCACCGAGATGGAGTTCTTTTTTTCCCTTGCGCATATCAGTGGTGATGAGTTTGACTTTATTGATGACAACCTGACAGTTCATGAAACGGAAGGGTATATTCGAGGATTTATCGACTCTGTTGTGCGGTACGGTGGCCGCTATTATATTATTGACTGGAAGTCTAATTTTCTCGGATCTGATACCTCTGCCTATCACGATGAGGCCCTCGCTGCCGCCATGACGGGGCACCGGTACACCCTCCAGTATCTTCTCTACACAGTGGCACTTCACCGCTTTCTCGGTGAGAGGCTCCCGGGGTATGATTATGAAAAACATTTCGGCGGCGCCTTTTATGTTTTTTTAAGGGGTGTTAAGGAAGGAACCAGCCAGGGTATTTTTTCTCATCGCCCGACAGCTGAAGAGGTCAAGAGACTTGAAGGGCTTCTTTGCGGAGAGGGAGACAGTAACCGTGGATAAGCTTGATTATATCATGAACTCAGAAAGTTTCGGCGACATGGACCGGTATCTTGCCCGCTTTATTCATGATGCCGCGGCAGGTGAAAAAGATACTGCTGCAGCCAGTGCCGCACTGGTGAGCGCCGAGCTTACCCGCGGGCATATATGCCTTAATCTTGATACCATGGGAGGAGAGCCCCTTGATGAGCAGGAAGGAGCTCCGAAGATGCCCGACCCGGATAAGTGGCGAGAGGCTCTTTTGAAAAGCGGCGTTGCCGGCAACGGAAGTTCCTTTACGCCCCTCATCCTCGAAGAAAACCGCCTCTACCTGCAGCGTTACTGGCGCTACGAAGGTGACATTGCCGAAAGTCTCACAGTTGGGGGGAAAGAAAAGCCCCGTGCTCTCTCGCCTGAAGAAAATGAACTTCTCAAGGTGCTTTTTCCCGGCAGTGAGAATGATCTCCAGCGAAGCGCCGCGGCAATGGCCCTCACCGGAGGGCTTGCTGTAATAACAGGGGGCCCCGGTACCGGTAAGACCACGGCCCTTGCTCGTTTTCTCTATATACTTCTGAATACCGAGCCGGATGTTCGTGTTGCCCTGGGAGCCCCAACAGGCAAGGCGGCTGCACGAATGAATGAGGCGATAGCTGCAGCGCGGGAACAAATTGAAGATATACTTCCAACTGATAAAAAAAATAATAATCATAAAAGTATAATGGAAGAGATGGGCTCCCTGAAGGGGCGAACGCTGCATCGCCTTCTCGGGTACCGTCCCGGCGGGGGCTTTCGGCATGACCGTGAGAACCCCCTGCTTCATGATGTGGTGGTCATAGACGAAGCCTCAATGATTGACTGTTCCCTCATGGCAAAGCTTTGCCGGGCACTGCGGCCCGGGGCACGGCTCATTCTCCTGGGGGACCGTGACCAGCTCGCGTCAGTTGAGGCGGGAGCCATACTTGCTGATATTTGTGAAAGCGCCGGTGATAAAAAAAGTCCCCTGACCGGCCATGTAGTTGAACTTAAAGAGAGCTGGCGCTTTCGTCATCGCCCCGGTATCGGCGCCCTGGCAGAGGCGGTCAACCGGGGAGAGAGTGCTCCCGGTATTATGAAAATATTTGAGACCCATGATTTAGATTCAGGTATCAACATTATTTCTTACGATGGGTCAAATATGAGTGGGCTTCTTGATGAACGCCTGACTGCTGCATTTAAGAAAGTTGCCGCTGCACCTGACCCTGAATCGGCTCTATCCGCCCTGGGAGATTTTAGAATACTTTCACCCCTGCGCCGCGGTCCCGGTGGGGTTGAGGCCCTGAACCGTCTCGCCGAAAAGATACTTTTTAACGCCGGGGTGATCCATGGTACCGGTGCCCTCTATGAGAACAGGCCGGTCATGGTAACCCGCAACAGCTATAACCTGGGGCTTTTTAATGGTGATACAGGTATTATGCGTTCTGACGCTGAGGGAAAGATGCGGGTTTATTTTCCTGCCGTTGATGGAGAAGGGGTGCGGTCGGTTCTTCCCGCCATGATGCCGCCCCATGAAACGGTCTATGCCATGACGGTCCATAAGGCCCAGGGCTCTGAGTTTACCCACCTGCTCTTTGTCCTTCCCGGGGCCGATGCCCCGGTTATCACCCGGGAGCTTCTCTACACGGCCATTACCCGGGGCAGAGATCTTGTTGAAGTAGCCTTGACTTCCCCCCATACTCTTGAGAAGGCTCTTGAACGGAGAGTTGAACGGGCCTCGGGACTGGCGTTTAAGCTGGTGTGATGGAAAAGTAGAAAGTTGAAAGGAACAAGGTGCATGTGTTCTGAAAGAATAAACGAACGGCCCTGCGTAAAAAATTAAAAAAACAAGAACGTTTTATGATATACTCCTGTCATATAATCAGAGCGGGCAGGTACTGTTAAGCCGCTCTTAATCCATGTACCGGGAGACGTATCATGAAACGACTACTGTCAGGTATCTGTCTTATATCAGCCGCGCTGCTGGCCGTCACCTTTGCCGGCGATTCTTCCAGCGCCCGAACAAAGCTTACCACCCTTCCTCAGCGTTCAATGGTGCGCATTGATTTGAAAAATGATCGCTCAATTCTGGTTGAAGAAGAGCGAACCATCAATCTCCAGAAGGGCGTCAACCAGGTGGAGTTTGCCTGGGCCAATACCTATATCCAAAAAGCATCAATCCAGTTTCGAACCATAAAGGCACCGGGGACCGCCCGGGTACTCAATGTCAACTATCCCCCGGGAGAGACGGCCCTTTTCTGGCAGGTCTATTCTTCAAAGGCTGGTCCCGGAAAATTCAGGATATCCTACCTGATTGGAAATATCAATAAGACCATCAGCTATGAGGCAATCGCTGACCGTAACGAAAAGAAGCTTCAGCTCAGGACATATTTTACCATGAAAAATCTGAGCGGTGAAGAGTTCCGTAACGCCCTGGTGCAAATTGACTTTGGGAAAGATTTTCGCAAAACCTTCAGGTCAGGTGAATCTAAAAAGATGCTCGCCGCACGGTTCAACGATGTGCCGGTGGTTAAGGAATATCGTTTTGATCCCCATATTGATTCTTCAAATGTCCGCATGAATTACCTGATTGACAACAGTGCCCGAAACGGCATGGGTCGCTTCCCGCTTCCCGCCGGAAAGGTCAGGATCTACCAGGAAGACTCTTCGGGGACAGAAGCCTTTCTTGGCGAAGACTGGGGCGCCTATACCCCTCGTGAAAAAAAGATGTCCCTCTATCTTGGTCAGGCAAAGGAAGTAAAAGTGAAGAAGTTTATTTTTAAACAAAAAGAACGCTACGTTGAAAAGCCTGTGAAGAATATTACCCGTGTTTTAAAATACAGGGTAGAAAATTTTAAAAAGGAAGTTGTTCCCCTGACGATCATGGCGCACCCCAATGGTGAATGGATCTTAAGTAAAATTATTTTAAAGGAAGAAAAGGGTGAGCGAAACAAAAAGAAAGAAAAAACAATTGCTCATAAAAACATGATTAAAACCGTGAAGGAAGATATCTCAAATCTGAAAATTACCTTCAAGGTTCCCCATACAAAAAATATGAAATACAATCTGTATGTTCATTTAGAACTGCGGAACCGCTGGTAGAGAGGATGATATGAAAATT
>Ga0070729_10000917_pt1 | contig 52749 bp, 47 predicted proteins | sample tdDd472_FD_66725 | JGI IMG/M metagenome (GOLD analysis project Ga0070729, IMG submission 66725) | Marine sediment microbial communities from the Atlantic coast under amendment with organic carbon and nitrate - tdDd47.2 | ecosystem: Environmental > Aquatic > Marine > Coastal > Sediment | place... | reverse complement strand
GACCGGCGCGATGAAGTTCAGCACGCTTTCGCGAAAGTAGCGCTCGACGTGGTATTCCTGCGCGAAGCCAAAGCCGCCATGGGTGCGCACCGCCCGGAACGCCGCTTCGTAGGCTGCCGATCCTGCGAGGGTGCGCGCGGTATTGGCCTGGAGCCCGCGGAGCCTGTTCTGAACGTAAAGCGCGGCGGAACTGAAGACGCATCCACACCGAAGCGAGCGGACGCTGGATAGACTGGTTCTGACTGATCGGACGACCGAAGACGACGCGCTCGCGCGAAAAGGCCGGTGCCTGCCTCATGGGACCACTGCAACCCGCTGCCGTCAATTTACCCTGACTTTGCAAAAAGCCAGCGCCAGTGGGTTACCGATTCTGACCAGGGTCAGAACCTACTCTTTTGCCAGGGGGGCACAAAAATCACGACGGGTGGGGATCCCGATGTTCAACAGACTCTAGGATCATGACCTTTCTTTCCCAGATGCCGAACAATTTCTTCACGCATGATCCTAACAATCTCGTTCTCGGATCGCTGGATGACATCCGTTGGGGCACCAACCCCGACGGCAAAAAGGCGGGAACTCTGGTGGCTGGGAAAAGGCATGGAGATCAATCCGGCGCCTTTGACGACTTGATCGGTGGAAAGATAGTACCCCTTGGCACGGGTCTCGGCCAACGAGGCGACGAAGGCCTTCACGTCCACCGCCGGTTTGTCGGGCGCACGATAAGCATTGATCTTTCGTAACAGGCGGCACACTTCTTCATCGCTGAAGCGGCTCATCAGAACCCGCCCCACCCCCGAAGTCCCCAGCGGACGTCGCGTACCGAGTGAAATGTGGTGGATCGGTGACTTCTTCGGACGGATTACTTGGACATACTCGGCTTCGTCACCGTTCTTTGTTCCCAGGACAACGACATGTTGCGTCCGTTGCGCGATCGCCTTGAGCAGCCGCTGGATGATGCCTTCGCCGAACAGATCCGGGTTCATCCATGAGCCCAGAAGAGGGACGCGTTCCGTGGGGAAGTAGTTCTTGTTTCGGGCATCGTGTGTCAGGAAGCCGAGGCTGACCATGCTCTTCAAGAGCGCCGAGGTACTCGATTGCGGATACCCCAGTTTCTTGGATACTTCCACGACCGATAGCGGCCGTCGCACCTCGTCGAAATACACCAACGTTTCACAGGTGCGGGCGACTGATTTCACGATGTGGTCCCCGCCGGTCTTCGCCAGCGTCTGATGCGCGTCTTCCATGATCCCCTCCCAGCATACTATTATATGAACAGTATTCCGAAAGCAAAATGGCCGCGTATGTGGTTTCTGTCAACTGTTAGAAAATCGCAGAAGGCTCGCCGCAGTTGTCAGGGGATCGGGAAGATGTCGGGCTCGTTTGTCAGTGGCCGCCTCGCTTTGTGGGGATGATTACGCCATCAGCGGCCACGGCGCCCTGGCCACTGGGCCCGACGATCAACGGGTTCACATCAATGGTCTCAAGCGCTGCCCCGTGATAGGCGGCAAAGGCCGACAGGCGCGCAAGGGCGTCGGCGAGCGCGCCGATGTCGCGTTCGGGCGCCCCCCGGAATGCGTCCAGCAGTTTTCGACCGTGGATTTCGTCGATCATGCGGCGCGCTTCGGCGGGACCGAAAGGAGCAACCCGGAAGGACACGTCTCCCAGCGCCTCGACCAGCACGCCGCCCAGACCGAACATGACCACCGGGCCGAACGCCGGATCCTGGGTCACACCCAGTATGGCCTCCAGCCCAGGTGCTGCCTGTTCCGCCACGACCAGACCGTCGATTCGCGCATCGGGCGCTTTCTCGGACGCCAGTTCCAGAATGCGCGCCCCGGCAGAGCGGACCTCTTCGACCGAGCGCAGGTTCAGCGCCACGCCACCGATATCGGATTTATGCAGGATGTCGGGCGAGGCGATCTTCAACACGATCGGAAAGCCCATCTCCTGCGCCGCCTCGGCTGCCGCCTCCGGAGTCCTGGCCAGGGTTTCGCGCACGATCCCGATGCCGGCCTCGGCAAGCAGCGCCTTGGCCTCGATCTCGTTCACCATGCCGTCCGGCAACGGCGACAGGTCGGACAGTTCGGGTATCGGGTCATGTTCGCCGGCCCGCGCGAAGGACCTGGCGAAATAGCGCAATGCGGCCATCGCACGGACCGCACGGGTCGGTTCCTCGAACACGATGAACCCCGACTTTTCATATGCGGCACGACCCTCGGGTTCGGTCAGCGAACAGAACAGCATCGGCCGGCCGGGAAACTTCTCGCGGATGCGCTCCAGCCCGGTCCGGATGGCTTCGTTCAGGTCGGCGACAAGACCGACCGTGGACATGAAGATGATGGCTCCGTCGATTTCGCCGTCGCCAAACAACACATCCATGTTGGTTTCCAGCAGGTCGATCTGGTTGACCAGCTGCGCCGTCACATCGACCGGGTTTCGGACACCTGCGAAAGGCAGCACCTCTTTCAGTTTTTTCTGCGCGTGATCGGGAAGCGCGGGCACGTCCAGTTTCAGTTTCTCGGCCTCGTCGGCCATCAGCACCCCAACGCCGCCGGACACCGTCACAAGACCCAGCCGGTCGCCCTGCATCATCGAACCGGATTCGGCGCAGGCATAGGTCACATCGAACATTTCGTCGACCGATTGCGCCCGGTAGACGCCGTATTGCCGAAAGGCCGCGTCATAGACCGCGTCGGACCCCGCCAGCGAGGCGGTATGCGATTGCGCGGCCTCGGCACCGACCACGCTGCGGCCGACCTTCATCATGACCACCGGCTTTTCCCGTGCGCGCGCCAGTTCAAGGGCCTCGACCAGCCTGTCGCGGTCGGTCGCGCCTTCGAGGTATCCCATGATTACCCGGGTTTCGTCATCCTGCGCGCAATAGGCCACCGCATCGGCGAAATCGACGTCGCAGGAATTGCCCGTCGTCGCCCAGAGGTTCACACCCAGTCCGCGCATCCTGACCAGCGTCATGCAATACGACCCGAAGGCGCCGCTCTGGCTGACGATCGACACGCCGCCGGGCTTGGGCAGGTGCTTTTCGACCCCCGGTGTGAAGGTGGCGTAAAGATTGTGGCGCACATTGGCGATGCCAAGGCAGTTCGGTCCGACAAGCCGCATACCCCCTTCGCGCGCGATATCCACCATGCGCGCCTGAAGCGCGGCGCCTTCGGAATCAACCTCGGAAAACCCCGAGCTGAAGATCACCGCCCCCCGTACACCGCGGGCCGCGCATTGCTCGACCGCTTGAACCGCCAGCGGCGCGGGCAGCGCGATCACCGCCAGATCCGGGGTCGTCGGGGCCTCGGAGATCGACGGATAGGCCGTCAAACCCTGCACCTCGGGCGACTTCGGATTTATCGGCAGGATCGGGCCGTCGAACCCGTGACGTATGAGAAAATCCACCGGCCGTCCGCCGATGCGCTTGGGGTCACTCGACGCGCCGATCACGGCAACAGAACGAGGGGCGAAAATGGCATCCATTCCGTCAATTCGCATGGGTCTTCCTTTGATATTCTAAACTAGTAGGACTTCGGCAGGCCGAGCGCATGTTCCGCGATGAACGACAGCACCAGTTGCGGGGTGACCGGCGCGATGCGGAACAGGATGGCTTCCCGCACAAGCCGCTCGACATGGTATTCCTTGGCATAGCCGAAACCGCCGAAGGTAAGCTGCGCGGTCTGCGTCGCCTTCACCGCCGCTTCGCCGGCTAGGTATTTGCCTGCGTTGGCTTCGTTTCCGCAGGGCTTGCCGGCATCGTAAAGCGCGCCGGCGTTCATCGCCATGAGGTTGGCGGCTTCCAGCTCGGCCCAGCAGGCGGCCAGCGGGTGCTGCACACCCTGGTTCTGTCCGATCGGCCTGCCAAAGACGACACGCTCATTGGCGTAATCCGCCGCACGCCGAAGCGCGTTGCGCCCGATGCCCACCGCTTCGGCGGCGATAAGCACCCTTTCGGGATTCAGCCCGTGCAGGATCTGGCGAAAGCCCTGACCTTCCTCGCCGATCAGATCTTCGGCCGGGATCGGCAGCCCGTCGATGAACAGCTCGTTTGAATCGACGCACTTGCGACCCATCTTCTCGATCTCGCGCACCGTGACGAACGTCCGATCAAGATCGGTGTAGAACAGGCTCAGGCCTTCGGTCGGTTTTTTGACCTCTTCAAGCGGGGTGGTGCGCGCCAGAAGCAGGATCTTGTCGGCCACCTGGGCGGTCGAAATCCAGACCTTCTGCCCATGCACGACATAGCGGTCGCCCTGACGCACGGCGCGGGTTTTCAGCTTGGTCGTGTCGAGGCCGGTCGTCGGTTCGGTGACACCGAAACAGGCCCGTTGCTCTCCGGCCACCAGTGGCGGAAGATAGGTCTTCTTCTGGTCCTCGGTGCCGAACTTGACGACCGGATTCAGGCCGAAGATGTTCATATGGATCGCCGAGGCGGCGCTGTTGCCGCCCCCGGACTCTGCGATCGCCTGCATCATGATCGCAGCGTCGACAATGCCAAGTCCGGCGCCGCCGTAGGCTTCGGGGATGGCGATTCCCAGCCAGCCATCGCGGGCCAGCTTCTGGTGCAATTCGTGCGGGAAGCCGCCTTCGCGATCCCGGTTCAGCCAGAACTCGTCGTCGAACTCTTCGCAAATCCGCAGGACGGCATCGCGGATTCCCTGCTGATCGGATGTCATCTGATAGGTCATGGTGTTCTCCTCAAATCTCGCAGTCCGCTCTCAGCGTTTCGGTTCGGCTACAGTGCCGTTTTCAGTGAGCTTGTCGATCTTCCCGGCGTCGTATCCGAGCTCTTCCAGCACTGCGCGGCTGTCGGCGCCCAGCTCTCTGCGCCCGAGCCAGCGCAGCCGTCCCGGCGTCTTGTCCAGCTTTGGCACGGGTCCGACGACCTTGGTGTCGTCGCCCTCGACCCCGACGATGTCGCCGCGCGCGGCGATCTGCGGATCGGCAAGGATGTCATCGACGTCATAGACCATCGCCGCCACGGCATCGTGGGCCTGGAAGATGTCAATCGCCTTCTGCGCGTCATGCTGTGCCACAAATGCGCCGAGACGGTCCACAATCTCGTCCATGTGCTCCGCGAAGCCATCGAGGCTTTGGAATTGCGGCTGTTCCGCCCATTCCTTTCCGCCCGCGGCTTCCAGAAGCCGCCGCCCGGTCGCCGCACTGCCTGCGCTGATTGTGACCCATTTCCCGTCCCTGGCGCGAAACACCCCCGCCGGGGCGTAGGAATTGGGTGCCTGAAGTCCGTTTCGGTCAACCGGCAGCCCCGCGCCGGTTCGCGTCGGAACGTGATAGTCGATCAGGCGCAACAGCGGCTCGAAGATGGCCAGGTCCACCACCTGGCCCCTGGCGCTGCCGTTCTGCACCGCATGAAGCGCCATCATCGCGCCGTAGGCCGCCATCAGGCCTGTGGTCGAATCCGCGGCGGGAAAGCCGGGGTGCATCGGCGCGTTGTCGGCAAAGCCGGTGATGTGCGCCAGTCCGCTCATGGCCTCGCCGGCCCGACCGAAACCCGGCCACGAGGAACGCGGCCCGGTCTGGCCATAGCCCGAGATCCGCACGATCACCAGATCGGGATTCCAGCCATGCAGAACCTCTGGCGCCAATCCCGCCCTTTCAAGCACGCCGGGGCGGAAGTTTTCGATAAGAACCTGCGCGTTTTCGACCAAGCGGCGCAGAACCTCGCGGCCGTCTTCGGTTTTCCAGTCCAGCGCAACCAGTCGCTTGTTTCGGGCCAGCGTCTTCCACCACACACCGACGCCATCCTTGGCGCGCGCGCTCAGAACCCGCAGCATGTCGCCCTGCCCCGGCCGTTCGATCTTGATCACATCGGCGCCGAAATCGGAGAGCAGAGCGCCGCACATCGGCGCGGCAATCACATGCCCCATTTCAATCACCCTGAGATCGCTCAGCGGCCCGTCTGTTAATTTCACTCGGTAGTCTCCCAGATTGTCATTTCTCGGTCGTCAAGCCCCAACCTCCGGGTCCAGCGCCCTCAGTCTCATCGGAACCTAAATCCATTGCGAGAACAATCGAACGCCCGTTAGATCATCGAAACGGACAATAAAATTTTCACTTGACGGAGAAAGAAATGGCTGAGCCAAACACGAATCGAATGGCGGTTCGCCGACCTTCGGTTGCAGAGGCATTGGACGCTCTGTTCGATCCCAGCACCATCGCGGTCGTCGGGGCGTCCCGCACCAAGGGCAAGCTCGGGCAGGCCGTGCTGGCCCTGCTGAAGAGCAACGGCTATCGCGGCAAGATCATTCCGGTGAACCCCTCGGGCGGCGAAATCGAGGGGCTTGCGGCAGCACGCAGCCTGGAGGAGATCGACGGCCCGATCGACGTGGTCGTTCTGGCAACCCCGGTCGGCGTCGCTCTCGATGCGCTGGAAACCTGTACCCGGCTCGATGTGAAAGTCGTGGTCGGGGTGACCTCCGGCTTTTCGGAAGCCGGGGAAGACGGCCACAACAACGAGATGCGGCTGCGCCGGATCATGCAGGACGCGCCCTTTCGCCTGGTCGGGCCGAACTGCGAAGGCGTGGTGCGCCCCGCGTCGGATCTGCAATTGACCTTCAGCCCCATGTTCAACGGTCTCAGGCCCGGCCCCGTGGCCATGATTTCCCAGTCCGGCGCGCTAGGCGGCCTTATGGCGTTGCGTCTGGGCGAACGCGGCGTGGGGATCAATGCCATCGTCTCCAGCGGCAACGAAACGGATCTGACCGCCGCGGATCTGCTCGAGTATCTCGGCAACGATCAGCAGACCCGCGTGGTTCTGTGCTACGTCGAGGAACTGCGCGACGGGCGCCGCTTTGCCGAGGCGGCCCAACGACTCACAAGAGCCGGAAAGCACGTCGTTGCGGTCAAGGGCGGACGAAGCCGCGCCGGATCGCGCGCTGTCCAATCGCATACCGGCGCGATGGCCGGGGACGACCGGGTGATCAGTGCGGTCTTCCGCGAAACCGGGGTTATCCGCGCCCGGGAATCCGTGGCTGCCGTCGATGCCGTCACGGCCCTCGCCGCAGGCAGGCGGCCTGCCGGCAACCGGGTCGGAATCATCTCTGTCACCGGCGGGCTCGGCGTCGAGATGACCGACCTGGCCGAAAGCGCCGGCTTCGAGGTTCCGGTCCTGGCCGAAGCGACGCAAACCGCGCTGTCGCGTTATGTGCCGTTCTACGGCTCGGTGTCGAATCCGGTCGATCTGACCGGCGTCGTTCTGGCGAATCCCACCTATGTGGGCCGTTGCCTGGAGGCCGTAGCGGCCGATCCGGGCGTGGATATCGCCATCGCAATTATCACATTTGTGCCGGATCAACAGTTCATCGAGGCTTTGGCCGAGGCGTTCGACAGCACCGGCAAGCCGATCCTGATTGTCTGGACAGGCTCGGCGCGCAGCAATGCCTCGGGCGAGGCTCTGCGCGAACGGGCTGTCCCGGTTTATGATTCGCCCGCGCGGGCGGCCTCGGGCCTTTCGGCGCTGGCGGCTACGACAGGAGAAGTGGCATGACCCCGAGGGAAACACTGGAAAACTGGCAGCGCGCCGGGCGTAAAGTGGTCCACGAGGCCGACTCGAAGGACCTGCTGCAACAGATCGGTATACCGGTGCCGAAACGCGATCCCGCCGAGGGGCGCTGTGTCGCCAAGCTGTGTCACGACGACTACCCGCATAAGTCCGATCATGGTCTCGTCCGACTGGGTCTCTCGCCTCAAGAGGCGAAACAGGCCGCCGCCGAAATGGCGGAACGGTTTGTGGGCGGCACGGCGTTGATCGAGGAAATGGAAGAAGGGTCCGTGGCCGAATGGATCATCGGTTGCAAACGCGACGACACCTTTGGCCCGATCGTTCTGGCCGGCCCCGGCGGAATTCTGGTGGAACTGATAGACGCGGCCGAAATCCGGCTTGCACCCGCAGGGCCGCAAACCGCCGAGGCGATGGTGGATTCGGGCCCGGGTGCCAGGTTGCTGGCGGGGCTGCGCGGCGCGGAACCCGCCGACAAGGGGGCCCTGGCGGACCTGATTTCACGCATATCTGTTTTCTTCGCCGAAAACGCCGATCTGATCTCGGAAATTGAAATCAACCCTGTGATGGTTCGGGCGAACGGGAAAGGATTGGCTGCTGCCGATGCCTTGATCGTGTTGGCACCCAAGGCGAATGAACAGGAGAATTTAACGTGATACGTCACCCTTTCGGAGAGTTGTCACTGGGCCAGACCGGCGTTTCGAGCGGGCGGACGATGACGGAAACCGATGTCGTCAATTTCTGCATGCTCACCGGGAACTGGCTCGAACTGCATTCCAACATCGAGCATGCCAAGGAGGCGATATACGGCCAGCGCCTTGTTCAGGGCAGCCTCGTGTTTTCCATCGTCAACGCGATGATCCCCTTCGACAGCTCCGTGCTCGCTGCCTTCTACGGCTGCGACGAGCTGCGCTTTCTGCGGCCGACCTTCATCAACGACACCCTCTGGGCCCGCGTGGAAATCGTCAATCTGAAGGACCATGACGAAAAGCATGGTGTCGTGACCAGCAAGCTGGAAGGCATCAACCAGCGGGACGAAACGGTGATGCGCTGCGAGTTCAGCCTGCTAATCCGAAAGACCCGTCTCGATCGCCCCGGAGAACCGCCCAAAATCCGGGCCGCGCACGACACCACACAAGGAGAGAGCGCATGAACTTCTTGACCCCCGAGCAGGAGATGTGGCGCACGACCGTCGAGCGTTTCATCGACGAGGAGATCGGCCGCGACTATATCCGCAAATGCGATCTCGAACGCGAATACCCCTATGAGGCCTATGAAAAGGTGGCCAAGCAGGGCTGGCTCGGCATCCTGTTCTCGGAAGAGAGCGGCGGGCTGGGCGGCGACATCATGGATTATGCGCTGATGTGCGAGGGGCTGGCAAAATACGGCTTCGACTTTTCCACCGGCCTGATGGTCGCCACCTTCACCGCAATGAATATCGAGAAATTCGGCACGCCCGAACAGAAAGAGCGGTACATCCAGCCGTTCCTGGATGGCGACATCCGCTTCTCGATCTCGATTTCCGAACCCGGCGCCGGGTCGGACGCGGCTTCGACCAAGACCCGCGCGCGGCGCGACGGCAACGGCTGGGTGGTCAAGGGGCAAAAGCTCTGGTGCTCGGGCGCAAAGGCCGACAATGCGATCCTCGCCATGCTGACCCGCACCGACCCCGACGCGCCAAAGCACAAGGGGCTGTCGGTCTTCCTGATCCCCAACGACACCGAGGGTCTGGACATCCGCAAGCTGCCGACCCTGGCGCGGCGCGCAACAGGCACCACCGAGATTTTCGTGGACGACGTGAAACTGCCTTCCGATGCGCTGCTGGGCACCGAGAATGAAGGCTGGTCGATCATCACCGACCATCTGGAACTGGAACGTGTCGCCGTGGCCGCGGCCTATGTCGGCAATGCCCAGACAGCGGTGGACGATGCCCTGCGCTACGCGCATGAACGGATCCAGTTCGACAAGCCGATCTTCGACTTTCAGGTGATCCGCCACATGCTGGCCGACATGCAGACCCAGGTCGACGCCGCGCGGCTTCTGGTCTATCGCGCTGCCAGCCTGGCCGCGGCCAAGACGCCCTGCACGCGCGAAGTGTCGATGGCGAAACTCTTTGCCTCCGAGACCCTGCAAACCGTCACCCGTAACGGCATGCAGATCCTCGGCGGGCATTCCATGCTGCCCGACTCGGACATGGAACGCTATTTCCGTGAAGGGATGCAAAGCACCATCGGTGGCGGAACCTCGCAGATACAGCGCACGCTGATCGCCAAGACCATGCGCCCGAACTGACCTCGGGACCGCTTTGGGACACCACCGCACAACAAAGGGAAAAAACATATGAAGAACGGACGCGATCCGGTGATCGTCGGCCTTGCCGACGCGCCAATCGAGGACGGGAAATTCGTCACCAAGGCCTCGGTTCTGGGCCATGCCGCCCTGGTGGCGAAGGCCGCCGTCGAGGAAGCCGGCCTGACGCTGGACGATGTCGACGGTCTTTTGACCGCCGGCATGTGGGGCGTGCCGGGGCCGGGACAGCTCGCCACGGTAACGCTGGGCGAATATCTCAATATAATGCCGACCTATGTCGATGGCACCAATATCGGCGGCTCGGCCTTCGAAGCGCATGTCGCCCACGCCGCGATGGCGCTGCGCGAGGGCTATTGCGAGGTTGCCCTGATCGTCTACAGTTCCGACCAGAAATCCCTACGCAGCCGCAATCTGGGCGGACGTCCTTCGGTCCTGTCCATGCAGCACGAAACACCCTACGGGATGCCGACGCCTGTGGGTGGCTACGCGATGGCGGCGCAGCGTCACATGCACGAATACGGCACCACCTCCGAGAACCTGGCCGAAATTGCCGTCGCCACCCGGAAATGGGCACAGCTGAACCCCGCCGCGACTCGGCGCGATCCGCTCACCGTCGACGATGTCCTGTCCAGCACGATGATCTCGGAACCGCTGCATCTTCTCGATTGCTGCCTTGTCACCGACGGCGCGGGCGCCATCGTGATGACCACCGCCGAACGCGCCAGGGACCTCAAGACCAAACCCGTCGCGGTCAAGGGCTATGGCGAAGCGCACACCCATTGGGCCATCGGCGAGATGCCCGACCTCGCCCGCCTGCTGCCCGCGCAGAAGGCCGGCGAAACGGCGATGAAAATGGCCGGGGTAAGCCATTCCGACATCGACGTGGTCGAGGTCTACGACAGTTTCACCGTCACGGTCCTGCTGACGCTCGAAGCGCTTGGCTTCTGCAAGATCGGCGAGGGCGGCGATTTCGTGTCGGGCCAACGCACGGCGCCGGGCGGCGCCTTTCCGATGAACACCAATGGCGGCGGCCTGTCGGCGCTGCATCCGGGCATGTACGGGATGTTCCTGCTGATCGAGGCCAGCCGGCAGTTGCGGGGCGTCTGTGGCGACCGGCAGGTCGCGGGGGCCGAAACCGCGCTGGTTCATGGCACGGGGGGCACGCTGTCCTCCGGCGCAACCGTGATTTTGCAGAAGGACTGAGCCGATGAGCACTGAAAAACCGCTTCCGGTGATCGACCACGACAGCGCCCCCTATTGGGAGGCCGCGCACGAGGGTCGGCTTGACATCCCGCTGTGCGGCGATTGCGGCAAGCATCACTTCTATCCGCGGGCGATCTGCCCGCATTGCCATTCCGACGACCTGAAATTCGACACGGTCAGCGGGCGTGGCGAGGTGCATACCTTCACCATCGCCCGCCGCCCGGCAGGCCCGGCCTTTGCCGACGACGTTCCCTATGTCGTCGCGCTGATCGAACTGGAAGAAGGCCCGCGGATGATGAGCCGGATCCAGACCGACGATCCTGAATCCGTGCGGATCGGAGCCAAGGTCGAAGTGACCTTCGTGAAAGCCACCGACGAGATCACCTTTCCCTACTTCAGGATGACGTGACGCAAGGGGCCAGAGGCCCCGACTGTCCCACGCGAAAAGGGCCACCGCAGGTACTCTGCGGCGGCCCGTTCTTGTGAAGAAGCAGCGGCGTCACCCGGTGCTCAGGTTCTGCCGCTCTCCGAGAAAAAGCCGCCATGCGACCAGACCGATCAGCGCCAGCCCGCCGATAATGTCGGCCATCGGCGCGGCATAGATCAATAATGCAGCCGTCGCCAGAAACAACCCCCGTCCCACCAGAGTCAGCGTTCCCCTGAGGTAACCGCTCAACCCGACGCTGACGGCGAAGACCGCGGCGCTTGCCACGCCCAGATCCAGAACGATCTGACCGGTCCCGCCCTGCGCCAGAATGCCTGGCCGGAACACGAACAGGAACGGCACAACATAGACCGCACCGGCAAGAACCAGCGCGCGGCCGGCCACCTTCCAGAAATTGGCCCCGGCCAGCGCGGCCGCCGCATATACACTGGCGCAGACCGGTGGCGTGATGGCCGACAGGATCGCGTAGTAGAAGACGAAAAGATGCGCCGTCAATTCCGGCAGGCCAAGCCGCACGAGACTGGGCGCGGCAATCGCCGCCGCCAGCACGTAGGAGGCGGTGGTCGGAACATCCATTCCCAACACGATCGACAACACAGCCGCCAGCAGCAAGGCGACGATCAGGCCCTGATCGGACACAGAAAAGAGCAGGTTCGAGATTTTTACACCGGCGCCCGTCGCCGTCAGAACCTTGACGACGATCGCGGCACAGGCCAGCAACGCGGCGATCATCACCAGCGCGCGGCCGGCTTCGACCATCCCTTCATAAACGTCGCGGGCCAGCCCGGCCCAGCACGCCCGCAATCCCTGGGCCCGGGCCTCCTGGGCGAAGGGGCGCACGACCGCGCAGGTCAGGATCAGAACGATGATCGACGCTGCGCCCGCAAAGCTTGGTGTATAGCCCTGGAACAGGAAATAGATCACCGTCCCGATGGGAAGAAAAAGCGGGATCGCCTTGTCGGGCGCCAGGAAATCCGCCGGTTTCGGCATTTCGCTCTTCGGGGTGGGCTGAAGGCCTGTGCGCCGCGCATAAAGATCCACCCCGAGCCAAATCGCGAGGTAATAGAGAAACGCAGGACCGACCGCTGCTACAGCGATCTGGGTGTAGGGAATGTTCAGGAACTCGGCCATGATGAATGCACCTGCCCCCATCACCGGCGGCGTCAGCTGACCGGCCGAGGAGGCGACTGCCTCGACCGCGCCGGCGAATGCCGGCGGATAGCGCAACCGCTTCATCGTGGGAATGGTGATCGAACCTGTTGCCATCACATTGGCCACCGCCGATCCGGTCACCGTCCCGAACATGGCCGAAGACAGGGCGCAGACCTTGGCGGGGCCGCCGAAGGTGCGTCCGGCGATCCAGGTGGCCATTTTCATGAACACGTCGGTTGCCCCGGTGGACAGCAGCAACGCCCCCAAAAGCACATAGATCGTGATGACCCGCGCGCCCACATCCGCCAGATAACCGAAAATGCCGGTGGTCGAACTGTAAAAGGTCTCGACCGCCGTTCGCGCCGAAACCCGCGGCGGGCGCCAGCCCCCGTCGATCAGATCGTACCCGAAGTAATAATAGAGGACGGTGATCAGCGCCAGCAAGGGCAGGAACCAGCCGATCACCCGGCGGGCCGCTTCGAGCGTCAGCAGGACGACCAGCAACCCGGCGGCCTTGTCGAGCGGGCCGTACTGCACCATGATGTCGGAAAAACGATCCCGGTTGAGGATCACATAAAGGCACACGCCAAAGGCCAGCAGCCCGAGTGTGATGTCGATGGCCCGTTCCAGGCCGTTTCGGCCGCCGGTCCGCGACGCGCGCGCGGCGTACAGGAAAAAGGCACCGCCCAGACCGAAGCCGATAAAGATCGGTCGTTGAACCAGCGGTTCGAACTGCCCGAACAGGGCATTGTAGAAATGCAGCGCGACGAATGCCGCAAACAACGCGCCGAGCGCCTGCGCGCCGCGCCGTTCCCAGCGCGAAGCTTCGGTCAATGAGTGTTTCATGTTTCCTCCCGAGACGGCGGGGCGCATGTGGCGCCCCGCTCGACCGGTCCGTTCGACCGGCAGTATGACCGTCCGCAGTGCGGAATCAGTTGCCGACGGCTTCTTTCCAGTACCGCACCGCGCCCGGATGATAGGGTACACCGGCCTCGATGGTGGCGACGGCATCGGCGGCGATGTCGTACTCCGCCAGCTGCGGCCAGGCTTCGACCAGCAGATCCATGTTCTGGTGGATGCTGCGGGCGATGTCATAGGCTGTGTCGTCGTCCATGACGCCGGTGCGGGTCAGGAAGAAGACGTTGAGCTTAGGCACCCGCATCTCCTCGGATCCCGGAATAAGCCCTGCGGGGAGGGTTGTGAAACCGACGCCCTCCATGGCTTCCGTCGCCGCTTTCTCCTGCTCTTCGGAGAAACCGATCAACCGCATCTCGGTGCTTGTCATCAGCTCTTGCAGGGTCGCATCGACAGAGTTTGCGGCACCGTATTTGCTGTAGCCGATGATCTGGCGGTTCTTGATGCCTTCGACCGCGTCACCGACGGCACCATGCACAAGGTCGGCGTCGATGTCGAACATCGACAGCACGGTGGTTGTCAGGGTCTCGGCGGCCGACCCCCGGATACCGGGATTGAACTTCTTGCCATCCAGATCGTCGAGCGTGGTCACACCCGATTCCTCGGTTGCGGCAATCAACAGGACCGACGCGCTGTAGGGATACAGCGCAACCGTATCGGGAATGGCGTTGCCTTCGAACTTGCCGGTTCCGTTTCGGGCCGAGATAAGAATATCGGTGGTGGCAAGACCGAGATCGATTTCGTCCCGCGCGAGGCGCAGGACATTGTCCACGCTGGCGCCGGTCTCGATCACGTTGACGGTGGTATCTTCCATGCCGGTCTCGATCGCCTTGCTCATCGCCACCGAGATCGTGAAGTGGCTGGACGTCGGGCTGGTGGTCCCCATCGTGAGATCCTTGGCCGAAACCACCCCGCCCACAAGCATGGCACTCAAGGCCGCAGCGGCACCGATTGCCGTCCGGTTTCTGGTCGTTACGCGTTTGAACATGTTTTCCTCCCAGTCGTTGTTCAAAATTATCGGCACCTGCGCGTCAGGCGCGCAGAGTTCCGGTCTTGTCGATCCGCTCACGCAGGACAGTCAGTTCCTCCTCTGTTGGCGCCGGCGTCTGTGGCACGTCTCCCCTGATCCCAAGATCGAACCCCGTGTGGCGCTGAACCTCTTCGGACGTATTGCCCGCATGGACCGATTTCAGTCGCATCCGCAGCGTCGCCGGGTCGAAATCCATGACAGCGCGTGGTGTCACCACGAACCGCGGTCCTTCCTTTTTCAGGCCGGCGGCGCGTTTCGCCTCGGGCCCGGAAAGGTGGCCCGGTATGGTGATGAAGTCCACTTTCTCGACAAAATTTCGCGTAGTATGAACCGTGGGGCAGACATAGAATCGCGTGGAGGTGTGGCAGTAGGACAGGTTGGCCGCCCCCGGCCCGCGCATCCCGGGCGCGTCGAGCGTGCCACCGACGTGATGCAGGTTGATATTGCCGTAGGAATCGTGCTGCAACCCGCTGTGAAAGAAGAAGTCCAGGCCGTGATGACTGTGGCCGAAAAGCTCGATGAAGGTTTCGGCGGCCTCACACCGGCCCAAGGCACGGTCATCCAGCATGGACGGATAAAGATGCCCCGGCAGCGGATTGAAGAACATCTCTCCGCCGACTGTCAGGTTCGGTGCGTGCAGTTCACGCGCCAGAGCGATCGCCGCCATCGGGACCAATGCAGCAGCACCCGCCGCGCCCAGCTCGCCATCGGCCAGGTCGCGGGCCAGCACGACAACCATTTGCTCAAGGGGGGAAACCGCCGCGCTCATCTCTTCCGTGTCTCCGCTTCGAGCCGGGCGAAATATTCGGCGCCGCCGACCGCTTCAATATAGTCACCCTGGCTTTTCGGCCGCGTCACATGACGCGCGATGTAGTCGTCCAGTCCTGCGTGGTCGCCGGTACGGGCGGCGTCGCCCAGATCGGCGTAGGCGTCGATATGATCCTCGTCCATCGCGTAATGGGGGAAGCTCGCGGTGGGATGCGCGCCGTAAGGCACCTCGACCACGGCATCGACATAGTGGGACGGCACCGTGACCCGCGACGGATCGTCAAGGATCACCTCGTCCGGCACGATCCTGTCCACGCTGGCAATGACCATGTCCGAGGCGCGCGCCATCAGCTGATCGGCATAGACCATGGTGCTGAGATGGCGCAGGTTTCCCCAGCGGTCGGCCTCTTGCGCGTGCAGGAACGTGACGCGGGGCCGGATCGGCCCGACGGCGTGGATGCGGCGTCCCGAAAAGGGGCAGTCGATTTCGCGGATCAGCGGATTGTGCTTCAACACGTCCGACCCGCGCAACGCGTCGATCGGCTGAAACGGAACACCATGGGCCGAGGCCATCAGCCCGCCCACCACGGTCAACGCGTCAAGCGCGTGGGCAGTCACCTGCCCTGCCTCAACCGCGCTGCGGAAATTGGGGCAAAGCCGGTTCTCCAGCGTGACGCCGGGAATGAACACCTGCTCGACCGCGCCTGTCGCGATCATCAGATCGACGTCATAGCCCGCGCCGGGCGAGGAATAGACATGCAGGTCCTTTGCGCCCGCAGCCAGCAACCCGCGCACCAATGCGACCGGCCGGCCCTGCTTGAACAGCCCGCCAAGGCATAGTTCAGGACGTTCCTGCAAAGCGTCCCGGGCCAGATGCGCTGCGTCCTGCAGCCCCGTGACCTTGCTGCGACGCGTGGGTTTCGTTTGGCCGTTCATCGTATGGGTCGTCGCTCCGATGCTTCTGTTTCCCTGGCAGACCGCCGGGGCATTTGCGCAGAACAACTGTACTGGAACGCACGCAATCCAGCACCCTCCGCCATGTGACAGGCATGATCGAACACATATGTGCGATTGGCCGCGCCCGGACCCGGATGAAAAATCCCCGTCGCTCAGAACAGCCCTGTAGCGACACCGCCACCGACAATGAGAGTGATGAGGACGATGCTGACAAGACCGAAAACTCCGTTCCAGCGAAAACCGATGGTCAGGGGCCGTTCCCCGACGATTGAGGAGGCATAAACGACGGCAGTGATGGCAGGCCCCATGCAGATGATGCTGCTCCAGCCGCCGGCCAGTGCAAGGCCCAGAGCGAGCGGCGACAAACCATCCACGCCGACGCGGTTGACCACGTCCGCCAGCAGCACCACCGAGATCATCGGGTGCACACCCAGCAGCCCCGTCACGAACACCGTCATGATCAACAGCACAACGGTCAGGACAGGCCGCGCGGCAATCCAGCCCAAGTGGTCGGCAATCCACTCGACCGGGACCACTTCCAGCGCGACAAGGCCGATGAACCCCGCCGACGCGATAACGCTCATCTCGGTCGCGAACCCCGGCGCCTGGGCCACGAACCGGCGCGACATGTCCGGAATGCTGCCGATGCCCTTCCGCAGACCCGACCAGAGAAGCGCATAAACCGGCACGATGGCGATCAGGACGGTCTGGAAACTGTATTCCGTCGCCCTATCCAGTGCCACCACAACGCCCCCGAGTACAAGGATATGACCGGCAACGATCACGACCGACCAATGCGCCCAGCCCGGCAAGTCCCCGGTCAGGGCCGCGACCCGACCGCGCGCCGACGGCGGGCGCCACCATTCCACCGTGTCGAACAGCCACCCCAGAAGGAAAAGCACCCCGGCCAGCGCGATTCCGAAAGGCGCCAGATGCGCCCATTCAAGATCCGGAATCGTGAGAATCATCAGATTCAGGGCGACGCCGAACGGCGTCCAGAACGCGACCGAGGAAAACCCCCGCATACAGGCGCTTACCATCCTGCGCTTGCGGGCCTCGTACACCACATCGTCCATTTCATGGCGATGGGCCTGCAAGCCTTTCATGATGACCTCAAGCATCACGCCCAGCCCGCCGAGGTTCAGCAGCACGCCGAACAGGTGGCCCCCTGCACCCAGAGAGGCGTAGCGGCGGGTCGGCGGCTGCAACGTCAGGAATTCTCCGGCGACCTCTACAACCGGGTCCTGCGTGGCCGCGATGCGTAGGAATGCGACAGCCGTCAGCAGCGCGGACAGGAAAACGACACGCCCCGCCGCCTCGGCGAAAATGCGCGTTTCGATACCACCGGCCAGCGCCAGAACGGCAATCGCGAACGAGAAGAAAAGCAGCACCCATCCGACGCGGGCAATGTTGCGGAACGCGATCACGAGATAGACGCCAAAAAACGGCACGGCCGCGATCGACACGCCGCTGGCGGGAAAGACACCCTGCGCGATGCCACCGCCAAGACAGATCATCAGACAGACAGTGGCAATCGGGTTGCGCACGGCGGGCCGTTTCAGAACGTCAATGAACGACATCTGCCCCCGCTTTTCCTAAGCCGTGTGGCCTGCCCGCAAAGCGTCGGCAGATCCGACCGCGTCAGACACGCCGGTCGGACAACGATGTCGCCGATTCCGGGTTCATCCCGTGCGGCACGCAACGCGCTCATATCGCCAGCGCGGGAACGGCGAGAGCGACTGCCTGACGCGGCCGACGGCCTCGGTCGCGAATCTTTGCGAAACGAAAGTCTGACGGAAACGGCGTGGTGCAATGTCTTGTCGCGTTCGCGCCCTTGCCTTCCAGACCATTCACACCGGCACCCCAGCCACGCTCGCCCTTCTTCTCGCGGCTTTTCTGACACGCCCGGCGCCCGATCTCCAAGGGATTCAGATGAAGGTTTGCAACCAGGCTGCCGCAGATCAGCGGGAATCACAACGCCAATATCCTTCTTCAACACATATGTGCAAACAGGTGGTCACCCGAATTGATAGCACCTCCCGACATGAGGCAAAGTGCAATACCAGAGAGGATCAGGACATGACCAGTGATTTCACCCGCCGTCTGACGCGGTTCATCGCCGTGCCACATCGGCTGGACGCGGCAAATGCAGAGCAGGCCGCGCTTTGCGTGGAGGATACGGTGGCCGTCATCTATGGCGGGTGGCACGAGCCGGTGGTCCGCCGACTGGCGGCACTTGACGGGGACGGAGCGGCCACGCCGGCGGGCGCAGTCGGAAAGGGCGGCGTAGAGCGGGCCGCGTTCCTCAACGCCGTGGCCGGTCACGCGCTGGACTTCGACGATGTCCACACGCTCAGCGTCACGCACCCCAGTGTGGTCTTCGTGCCGGCGCTGCTGGCCATGGCAGACGCGCGGCTCGAGACGGCCGCCCGTGTCGCCCCCGCGCTTGCGGTGGGAACGGCCGTCAATGTCGCGCTGGGACAGGTTCTGGGCTTTGGTCACTACGACAAGGGCTGGCATGCCACATCGACGATCGGGGCCGTGGCCGCGGCGGCAGCGGTCGCGCATCAGCTTGACCTTGACGACGAGGCCATCGGAAACGCCCTGTCGCTGGCCGCGTCGCTGGCCGGCGGATTGCAGATCAATTTCGGCGCGATGGCAAAACCGATCCAGGCCGGCAACGCCGCCCTTGTCGGAGTGCGCTCCGCCCGCATGGCCGAAGCCGGGATCACCGGCGCCCCCGACATCTTTTCGCGGCGCGGCTTCTTCGATCTTTATGCCGGTCCGGACGGGCTTGCGACCGACCCTGCGGAAGTGGTGCCAAAGATCGATCTGGGCAGCGTGTCGCGCAAGCTTTATCCGTGCTGCTATCTCACGCACAGGATGATTGCCGCAGGGCGGCATCTATACACCGAACGCGGCGGCGACGCGGTGCCCGGGGACTCGGTGATCGAAATGACAGTGCCCAAGGGCGTCATGGTGCCCCTGCATGTCACCAATCCCAAGGACGGAATGGAAGCCAAGTTCTGTGCCGCCTATACCCTGTGCGCCGCCCTGCATCAGGGTCAGGTCGGGCTCGCGGATTTCGAGGGCGACAGCCCCCACCGGGCCGAGATCCGTCGCCTGATGGACATGGTGACCATCGAAACCGAACCGGACGCGGGGCAGGATCGCGTCGGCGTGGACCATGGGGCGATCCATGTCCGCCTGCGCAGAGGCAACGAAACCCTGGCCGAAACCTCGGTCGCGGCACATCCCGGATCGCCCTCGGACCCGGCGACGCCAGCCGAGATCGGTGACAAGATCGCCGATTGTCTTGAGAAATACCGCCGGGACGGTGGCACGCCGCCCGCCGCCGGTGCGTTTCGTCAGGATCTGCGCACACGGCTGCATCTGCCGCCGCTGCGCGCTTCGATTGAAACCGACGGCCAATCATTTCACGCCCGTCACAACACACCAGAACACGGTACTTCAACCGCCAACCAAGCACTGTCTGAAAGGACCACCTGATGGAGTCGATGATCTTCGACATGGCCGAGCGGCTTTTCCGCGACCATGTCAGCCACGGCCTGCGCGAGGACGCCGCCGCCGGACAATGCCCCGAGGCCCTCTGGACGCGGATCGAAGAGGCCGGGTTGCACATGGCGCTGGTGCCCGAAGAGGCCGGCGGCTTCGGCGTGCCCGCCGCCGAGGCGCTCGGGCTTGTGCGCATTGCCGGGGCGCATGGCCTGCCCCTGCCGCTCGCCGAAACCCTGATCGCAAATGCGGTTCTGGCGCGCGCGGGTCTGGCCCTGTCCGGCGGCAGGCTGACCATTGCCGAGGGCGAGGTGCTGCAACTGGAACGGCGCGGCGGTGCCGTGCATGCACGCGGACACCTGACGCTGGTGCCTTTTGCCCGCTGGGCGGACCGGATCGTGACCATTGCCGCGCTGGATGGCGCCGATCACGTATTGTCCCTTCCGGTGAAGGATCTGACCGTCACCCCGGCGCAGGATCTTGCCGGGATGCCGCGCGACGATGTCGCGGTCGATCTCGACCTGCCCGGGGCCAATGCCGCCGCCTTGCCCGGGTCGATGGGCGGGATGCGCGGGCTGGGTGCGCTTGTCCGCAGCCTGGCCACCGCCGGCGCGATGGAGACCATCCTGAAGATGAGTGTCGAATACGCCAACGACCGGGTCCAGTTCGGACGACCGATCGGCAAGTTTCAGGCGATTCAGCAATACCTCGCAACGATGGCCGGAGAAACCGCCGCTTCGCGCACTGCCGCCGAAATGGCGGCCGACAGCTATGACACAGCCGCCTTTGCGCTGACCGTTGCCGCCGCCAAAAGCCGCGCCGGAGAAGCTGCGGAAACGGTCGGTGCGCTGGCTCATCAGGTTCATGGGGCCATCGGCTATACCCAGGAACATGCGCTGCACCATTTCACCAAACGGATCTGGAGCTGGCGCGACGAGTTCGGCACCGAACTGGACTGGACACAGGAACTGGGACGGGCCGCACTGTCGAGCCCCCACGACACCTTCTGGCATTTCATCACTGACAGCACAGCACAAGGCGCAACGGCATGACACTCACCGCGTTTCCTTCACCCCCGCCCGGCGCCGACTATGACGATCTGCGGCAAGAGGTCCGTGCATTTCTAGCCGAAGAGCTGGCCGATTTCCCGCCCGAAAAACGCGCCGAGTCGTGGAATGGGTTCAGCCGTGACTTTTCACGCAAGCTGGCGCAGCGCGGCTGGGTCGGCATGACTTTTCCCAAAGAATACGGCGGTCACGCGCGCAGCGCACTGGAACGCTATGTCGTGTCCGAAGAACTGCTGGCTGCCGGTGCGCCGGTAATTTCGCACTGGATCGCCGATCGTCAGAGCGGCCCGCTGATACTTGCCAAGGGCACCGAAGATCAGAAACGCGCGATCGTGCCGCGCATCGCCGCGGGCGAGCTCTGTTTCTGCATCGGGATGAGCGAACCGGATTCCGGCTCGGACCTTGCGGCCACGCGCACCGTCGCCACCGAGGTCGAGGGCGGTTTCCGCGTCAACGGCACAAAGGTCTGGACGACCTATGCGCATGTGGCCGATTACATGATCCTGTTCTGCCGCACTGGCAAGAGCGACGACCGCCACGGCGGGATGAGCCAGTTTCTGATCGATCTCAAGGCCACCGAGAACATCCAGATCAGCCCGATCATCGACCTGGGCGGCGAACATCATTTCAACCAGGTTGTCTTCGACAACACCTTCCTGCCATCCGATGCGCTTCTGGGCGAACAGGGCGAGGGGTGGTCGCAGGTCATGAGCGAACTGGCCTTCGAACGCAGCGGACCGGAACGGTTCCTGTCGTCCTTCGCCCTGATCGAAGAACTTATCCGTTTGCTGCGCAAAGACGCCACCGAGGCGCAACAGGCCGAGATCGGCCGCCTGTCCGCGCATCTGATGGTGCTGCGGCAAATGTCGCGGTCGGTGGCCGGGATGCTGAACGAGGGCAAGAACCCAGCGCTTCAGGCCGCCATCGTCAAGGATCTCGGTGCGCTCTATGAACAGGACATTCCGCGCCTGGCCCGCAGCCTCTTGTCCCGCCCGGCCGTGCCCGGAGGACGCGACAGCTATGCAGCAGTGCTGGCCTATACGGAACTCGCGGTACCGTCGTTCTCGCTCCGGGGGGGCACCCGCGAGATCCTGCGCGGCATCATCGCGCGCGGACTGGGACTGAGGTAACGGGGGGCTCGGCCAGCCGGAGCGGGGCGCGTCTAATTCAGGCCCATCCCGGTCCGACCCGGACGATAGCCTAGCGCCAACGAAAGTTGTTCGGCGCTCGCTTTGGCCGCTGTGACGCAAAGCTTTCGGTTCCTCTCGGCGCGTTCCAGAGGGGCGCCGATCACCAGGGCTCCTGCCAGGCTCCCATCGGCCCGAAACACGGGCACACCGAAGCCTGCGGCGTCTACATGCGCGGTGCCGACCGTTCTGGCGTAGCCGGTTTTGCGAATCTCTGAAATCATGCGCCGCAATGCATTTTCGTCGGTGATCGAATTGCCGGTAAGCGGCGTCAGTTCCGTCCGTTCGAAATACGCGTCAAGCTTCTCGGGCGTGTCATAGGCCAGCATGACAAGACCCGATGCCGAACAGAAAAGGGGCCGATCGACACCCGTCTGGGCAACGTACCGAACGGGCTGCTCGCTTTCGATGACCGATGAATAGACAACGCGATCACCATCCCGGACGGCAAAGAGAACCGTCTCGCCCGTCTGCTTGACAACCTCGCTCATCACACCGCGCAGGATCGACTCGAACGGGTGGTTGGTCAGGATGGATTGCGCGAACTGGAAAATCCTCGGCCCGAGAAGATAGGTGTCCTTCTCGCGCATCAGGTAACCTTTTTCCGTGAGAGGGCGCAGCAGCACCAGCAAACTGCTCTTGGGGCAATTTAGCGCGCCGCTGAGTTCAGAGAGCGTCATGCGCCGGTCGCTTTGCGCCACCAGATCGAAGAGCGCAAGGATGCGGTTCAGCGACCGCGGCCCATCCGATTTACGCCCGGCAGATCCAATTCCGTCAGATTGCGCGGTTTTCATATCTGCGTCTCCCGTTTCGCCCGGTTACTAGCAAAACCGGGGCGGCAGTCCAGCCATTTCCGGCCAGGGGCGTACTCCCGCATCGTATCGGAGACGGGTTTACGCCTCTCCCGGCTCCTTGTCCGTCGTGCGTGCCTTGATCATCCGCAGGGGCGTGTATTCCAGCACCTGCTCTCCGGTCTGTTTGAATACCCTGTTCCGGGTCCGGACCAGGCCGCGGTTCGGCCGGCTTTTCGAGCGGCGCGACTCGGTCACCTCGACCTCGCAATGGATCGTGTCGCCCGCGAACGTGGGTCCCAGAACCTTCAGCTCCATTTCCAGAAAGGCAAAGCCCGTGTGTTGCATCGTGGACTGGGTCAGCAGACCCTCCATGAAGCAATAGACCAGGGAGCCGGGGGCGGCGAAGCCCGGCATGTTGGATTCCTTTTCGCGGAAGTCGCTGTTGATGAACAGCACTTCGAGCATGCCGGTGACACTGACGAAATTCGTGATGTCTGTTTCGGTCACGGTGCGGCCGATGGTCCGAAACTTGCGCCCCACCGGCAAATCTTCATAACAAAATCCAAGGCCCACAGTTTCCATGCCGCTCGTTCCCTTGTTAAGTCCCGTCTTCTGCGAAGGCTCGGCCACGCCAGTCCCGCAACCTGAACATTCCCCACTCTCGTAAGGTTAAGGTGCAAGAGCCAGGCCAATCAATCGAAGCGACCATTTTTTCGGGTCTGACATGAATCAAGCACATTCATGATGAATCCGGCTTGTCGGTCTTTTTCGCCGTTCTCAACGCGACATTGCACGTATGTGGTTTTGTGCGACCGCCGGCCGTTAGTGTTTGGTCGGGCCCGGCCGCCAACCTAACGTCGGCCAACAAGCACTCGGCATCCACAACCGCAAGGAGTTATTCAGGCATGAATTTCGGTTTTTCCGAGGAGCAGGATACCATACGCGAAACCCTGGCCCGGATGCTTGGCGATCACGCCACCCTGGAGGTCGCGCACAACCGCCTCGACAGCGGGGAAGGGTTCGATACGGCAACCTGGTCCGCACTGGCCGAAGGCGGCTGGCTTGGCCTCGCCATGTCGGAAGAAGAGGGTGGCTCGGGGATGGGCGCGGTGGAACTGGCCATCCTTGCCGAAGAAATCGGCCGCTGTCTGGCCGCCGTACCTTGCATCCCGGTCCTGTGTATGGCGGTTCCGGCCCTTCAGTCCGCCGGGACGGACGACCAGCGCAAATCGCTTCTGCCCGGCATCGCCGAAGGCCGTACGATCATAGCGACAGCGCTTGCCGAAGGCGGGGGTCTCGCACCTGACACCGTATCGGCGAAAGTGACGCAGGATCGCCTTTCGGGACAGAAAACGCCGGTCACCTTCGGCGCCGAGGCGACCCACGCTCTTGTCGCTGCGACCGATGAAGAGGGCACGCCGCGTCTCTATCTTGCGGATCTCTCCGCGTCGGGTGTGACGACGCGTGCGCTCGACCCGGTCGACCGCACGCGCCCGGCGGCCGAGATCGTTTTTGACAACACGCCGGTCGAACTTCTGCCCGGCTCGGACCCCGCGGCGATCAAGCGTCTTCTGGACGGCGCCGCGGTGCTGGCCGCCTTCGAACAGATCGGCCTTGCCGAGCGCGTGCTTGCCCTGACCACCGCCTATGCCGGCGAGCGGCACGCTTTCGGGCGTCCGATCGGCGGCTTTCAGGCGGTCAAGCACCGGCTCGCGGACATGTTCGCCAGGATCGAACTGGCGCGATCCAACGCCTTCTTCGGTGCCTGGGCGCTGGCGAGCGGCGACAACCGACTGCCCGAAGCGGCCGCCGTCGCGCGCCTCACAGCGCTCGATGCCGTGCAATTCGCCACCGAGGAATCGATCCAGCTTCACGGCGGTATCGGGTTCACATGGGCCGCCGACCCGCAACTTTTCCTGCGGCGCGGCTGGCAGTTGAAGGCAGAACTCGGCCCGACCGCCATGTGGCGCGAACGGCTGCTCGGGCATCTGGCGGACGCGCCACGGACCGCAAGCTAACAGGGAAATCGGACACATGGATTTTAGCGACAGCCCCGAAGAAGCCGCCTTTCGCGCAAAAGCGCGGGAATGGCTGGACGCCAACGCAACCCTGAGGGACGGCAGCGAGAAGGCTCAGGATCACTTCATGGCCCGCGACGCCGACGAGGTCGCGCGAGCGCGGGACTGGCAGGCCCGCAAGGCCGAAGCGGGCTGGGCCGGACTGACCTGGCCGCGCGCCTTCGGCGGCCGCGACGCCACGCCGATCGAACAGGTGATCTGGAACCAGGAGGAAGGGCGCTATGCCGTTCCGCCCAACGCCTTCCTGATCGGCATCGGGCTGGTCGGGCCGACGGTCATGATCCACGGCACGGAGGATCAGAAAACCGCGGTTCTGCCGCGCGCCCTGACCGGCGAGGACATCTGGTGCCAGTTGTTTTCCGAACCCGCCGCCGGCTCCGACCTGGCCGGCATACGGACCCGCGCGCGGCGCGATGGCGGCGACTGGGTGATTTCCGGCCAGAAAGTCTGGACCTCGGGGGCGCATTATTCCAGCCACGGCATCCTTCTGGCACGCACCGACCCGTCGGTGCCCAAACACAAGGGGATGACCATGTTCCTCGTGGACATGTCCGACCCGGCCATCGAAACGCGCCCGATCCGCCAGATCTCCGGCGGGGCCAGCTTCAACGAGGTGTTCATCGACGACCTGCGCGTGCCGGACAGCGCCCGTCTGGGCGGCGAATCCGAAGGCTGGAAGGTGGCGCTGACGACGCTGATGAACGAACGGTTCAGCATCTCGGTCGGACGCGCCAGCGGCGGCGCGCGCGCCGAGGAGCTGATCGACCTTGCCGCCCGCGTCGAACGCAACGGGCGCCCGGCCATCGAGGACGGCGAAGTGCGCGCGCGGGTCGCTGATTTCATCGCGCGGCAACGCGGACTCGAATTCACGTCCTACCGGGTCATGACGTCGCTTTCGCGCGGCGAGGCACCGGGGGAGGAAGGCTCGATCGGAAAGCTGCTGCTGGGCAAGCTGCGGCAGGAGATGGGCGCCTTCGGGATGGAACTGGCAGGGACTGCGGCGGGCGTGTCGGCGGCCGCCGGCGACGATACCGCGCGCTGGCGCAACGAGTATCTTACGGCGCCGGGCAACCGCATCGCCGGCGGGTCCGACGAGATCCAGCGCACGATCATCGGCGAGCGCATTCTTGGACTTCCGCCGGAAATACGCGTCGACAAGAACGTGCCGTTCTCGGAACTTTAGGCAAAATGCCGACTGAGCCCGAATAACCAACAAGGAGGAGACTACCATGAACTTCAGATGGACAAGCGTCGCGGCTGTCGGGTGTCTGGCGATGGCCGCACCGGTCGGCGCACAGAACATCGAACTGCCCGACATCATCACCTGGTCGGCCTATGACACGGGATCAGCCGGCCACGCACATTCCATCGCCATCGGCAACATGATGCGCAACCGATTTGGAACGACGATCCGAGTGCTTCCGGGGCGCAACGATGTCTCGCGGATGACGCCTCTCAAGAATGGTACGGTGGATTACTGCCTGTGCGGAATCGCCTCCTATTTCGCCGGCGAGGGCGTGTTCCTGTTTGCTGCGCCGGAATGGGGGCCGCAGCCGATCCGGGCGGTTATTCAGGCTGTCGGCGACTATGGCCTGGGCGTGGTTGTCGCCGCCGATGCCGGCATTGAGACGATTACCGACCTCAAGGGCAAACGAGTCGGCCGCGCCACCAGTTCGCCCGCGATCGACGTCAACATGGAGGGTTTGCTGGCTTTTGCGGATCTGACATGGGACGATGTCGAAGCCGTTGAATTCTCGGGCTATGTGAATTCTCTCAAGGGCATCCTTGAGGATCGCGTCGATGCGGCCTTTGCGCTGACAACCACCACTGTGAACTACCAAATCGAGTCCAGCCCGCGGGGTATCAAGTGGCTTGAAACCCCCGCCGAGGATACCGAAGCCTGGGCCCGCTATACCAAAATAACGCCTTACGTGACGCCGCACATGGTGTCGGTCGGGCCGGGGATCGACCCCAAGGCACCGCTGCCCATGGCGCAATACCCCTATCCGATCCTCGTCACCGAAGCCGATCAGGATGCCACCGAGGTGCGCAACATCGTCGCCGCGCTTGACGCCGGTTTTGACGAATTCAAGGACGCGGCCCCCGGTGCCAATGCCTATGCAATCGATCGCCAGATCCTTAGTTGGGTGATGCCGTGGAGCGATGGAAGCGTCGCCTACTTCAAGGAAAAGGGCATGTGGACCCCGGAGCACCAGGAGAACCAGGACAAGTTGCTGGACCGGCAAAGGGTGCTCTCCGAAGAGTGGAGCGGTTTTGTCGAAGGCGCTCCCGAGGGTGAGGAAGAGTTTGCCGCCGCCTGGATGAAGGCACGCGCCGAGGCGCTTGAGGCAGCAGGTCACGAAGTCTACTTCCGCTGACTTTCCACAATCGCACAAGTCAGGAACAACTATGCCACAGCAACCGCAGGCCACGACGGTACAGCCGATAGGCACGAGCAACCAGCCGACCGGTCTGCGGTTGATGCTTGCGGCGTCGGCCCTTCTTTTGTCTGCAGCGTCGGCCAATCATATCTTCAATCTCGGGTTCTTCATGAACGTCCGACTGCTGGAGATTCATTACCTCTACGTGATGCTGTTGCTGACGTTACCGCTCGTCTACCTTGTCTTTCCATGCAGCAAGACAAACCCACACGGGTCAACGCGATGGTGGGATTATTTTCTTGCCCTCCTCGCGTTGATAACTTGCGCATTCTTCGTCTATTACGGGCGCAGCGTGGTGAACAAAGGCTGGGATTTCGCGGCCCCCACCCATGCCGTGATTGCCAGCTTCGCCTTCTGGTTTCTGCTGCTCGTGGCGGCGCGGCGCACCGGCGGCTGGACGCTCTTTGTCGTCATCCTGATGTTTTCCATCTATCCTATGATCGCCAATTATGCGCCGGGACCGATCCAGGGATTCCAGCGCCCGCCGATTGAGACGGCGATCTTCCACGCCATGAGCGGCGAAAGCGTTCTGGGCATCCCGATGCGCAGTTTCGTCAACCTTGTTGTCGGCTTCATGATCTTCGGGGTTGCGATGCAGCACACCGGTGCGGGGCCGTTCTTTATCGACCTCGCCTTTGCCGCGCTCGGGCATGTGCGGGGCGGCCCTGCCAAGGTCGGCGTCCTGACCAGCGCGCTGACCGGATCCATGAGCGGCAGCGTCATCACCAATGTGCTTACCACCGGGTCTATCACCATTCCGGCCATGAAAAAGGTGGGCTTCCGGCCCAGCTATGCCGCCGGGATCGAGGCGGCGGCCTCGACCGGCGCGGTGCTGATGCCTCCGATCATGGGGGCCACGGCGTTTGTCATGGCGAGCTTTCTGCTGACGGACTACACCAACATCGTGGTTGCGGCGGTGCTGCCCTCGCTGCTCTATTTTTTCGGTCTCTTCGCCCAGATCGACGCCTACTCGGCGCGCAACGGGCTGAAGGGCGTGCCCCGCGCCGATCTTCCCAGATTCGGAAATGTGCTGCGCGAGGGCTGGTATTTCCTCGCCGTCTTCGGGCTTCTCATCTGGATGCTGCTTTATCTCAAGCGCGAGGCAATCGCCCCGTTCTATGCGACCGCGCTGCTGATCGTTCTGAACCAGTTGCTGTCGAAATCGCGCTGGGGCCGGCAGGAGCTGATGAACTTCCTGGCGGCGACGGGGCGGCTGTTTGTCGAACTGGTCGCGATCCTCGCGGCGGTCGGGCTGATTGTCGGCGGACTGGCGGTGACCGGCATGTCCGGCACGATCTCCAATGATCTGCTTTTCATCGCGGGCGGCAACACCTTCCTGCTGCTGCTTCTCGGCGCCCTGACCAGTTTCATACTCGGGATGGGCATGACGGTGACGGCCGCCTATGTCATCCTCGCGGTGTCTCTGGCCCCGGCCCTGATCGCCGGCGGGCTCGACCCGATCGGCGTGCATCTGTTCATTCTCTACTGGAGTATGCTGAGCTACATCACCCCACCCGTGGCGCTGGCGGCTTTCGCCGCGGCGGCGATTGCCCAAGCCCGGCCCTTCGCTGCGGCCTATGAGGCGATGAAGCTGGGCACCATCATCTATATCGTGCCCTTCTTCTTCGTCCTCGATCCTGCGTACACCCTCCAGGCAGGGTTCGTCGACAGTGCCCTGACAATCCTGCGCGCGGGTATCGGCGTTCTGCTGATCTGCGCCGGATTGCAGGGATACCTGCTGGGCGTCGGCCGTATCGAACCCGGTCCCACGGGCACGATTGCGCGGCTTCTGCTCGGGATTGCCGGTCTGGCCTTCGCCCTTCCCTCGACCGCGATGCTGGCAATTCCGATCGCTGCGGCGGTGGGCGTCGGTGTCGCGGTGACGGCGCTGGCGGCGGTCATCGTGACGTTCTCGCGCAACCGAAAGGCCACCTGAAATGAGCGCACAGAATGGCAAACCCGAGGTTCCCGCCCCGTTCAACGCCTTGCTGGGCGTCCGATTCATTTCCTGGTCCGATGACATGGCGGAATTGCAATTGACGATCACCCATGACCACCTGAATGGCGCCTTCGCGGTCCATGGTGGGGTTTTCGCAACCATGCTGGACAACGCGGTCACCTTCTGCGCGGCCTTTGCGGGCGAAGGCCGTCCCGGTCATCGCTGTCTGACGCTCTCTCTCACCACCAGCTTTGTCGGCCCGGCGGTCGAGGGCGACGTGCTGACGGCACGCGCGCGCATTGTCGGTGGTGGGCGCAAACTGGTCTTCGTGCAGGGCGAGGTCGTCAATCAGGACGGGCGTCGTCTGGCACATGGAGATGCCGTGATAAAGCGGGTCACACCGCCCTCGGGCCAACCCGAGCCGAGCGGCGGAAACTGATCTTCAACCAATGAATGTAGTAAGGAGATAGAAATGATCAACCCGATGTCATTGGAAAATCAGGTAGTGATCGTCACCGGCGCCGGACAGGGGATCGGTCGCGGCGTGGCGGAACTGGCGGCCGATCTGGGTGCCAGGGTCGTCGTGAACGATCTCAACGAAGACGGCGTCAAGGAAACCGCCGAGAAGATCGGCGGCAATGCCCGCGCCCTCCTCGGGAACGTGGCCGACCCGGACTTTCCCGAGAAACTGGTGAAGTTCAGCCTTGACGAATTCGGGGACATCAACGGGCTGGTGAACAACGCCGGCATCGTGCGCGCCGCGATGATCCACAAGATGGACCGCGCCACATGGCAGCAGGTCATCGACGTCAATCTCACCGGTGTCTTCGCCTGCCTTCAGGCTGTGGGCACCTACTACAGGGATCAGGCCCAGAAGGACCCGGACAGCTCCGCACGCCGCGCCATCGTCAACGTCTCCTCCGATGCCGGCCGCCGCGGCACCATCGGGCAGATCAACTATGGCGCCGCCAAGTCCGGCGTGCTCGGCTTGACGATGAGCGCCGCGCGCGAATGGGGCCGCTACGGGATCAACGTCAACTCGGTCTGTTTCGGAATGGTCGAAACACCGATGACTGAAACGATCCGATCGGACAAGTTTGCCGACAAATACATGGCACAGATCCCGATGGGCCGTATGAGCACCCCTGAAGAAGTGGCGCAGCCGGTCTGTTTCCTGTTGTCCAACGCGGCATCCTACATCACCGGCCAGCACCTGAGCGTGAACGGCGGCTACCACATCGGGTTCTGAGATGACAGGCATGGAAAAGGGTCCGGGGCCCGACGCCGTCTTTGCCGCCAAGCTGGCCGAGGGCGTCTTCGAGATTCAGAAATGCGGCAGCTGCGGCACGCATGTCTTTCATCCGCGCGTGATCTGCCCAGCCTGCGGCAGCGCAGACCTTGAATGGGTTACGCCCTCGGGCAAGGCTACGGTCTATGCGCGGACAGTTGTGCGCCGAAAGCCCGAACGCGGCGGCGATTATAACGTGGTGCTGGTGGACCTCGAAGAAGGTGTTCGAATGATGTCGCGCGTGGACGGCATCGCGCATGACGAAATTGCCGCCGGGCTGAAGGTAATCGCGTCGATCGGCGAAGGCGCGGACGGTCAATCCGCTGTCGTGTTCCGGCCCGAAGGAGGTGCAGGATGAGTTTGCGGGGAAAAGCCGCCATTGTCGGAGCGGCGCTCGCCGGCTGTGGCGAGGCTCATGGCAAGAGCGCGATGGAGATCACCGTCGAAGCAGTACATGGCGCACTGGCCGATGCCGGGGTCTCGCTTTGCGACGTCGACGCCATCGCAACCTGCCAGCCGCTGGACATGCTGTCGGGGCTGACGCTGGCGCAGGAACTGGGGCTGAACCCCAGGTTCACCATGAACAACCGCATGGGCGGCTCGTCGTTTCTGTCGCACACGCTCTGGGCCGCGATGCTGCTGGAGTTGCGGCTCGCCGACACGGTGCTGATCGCCTACGGGTCGAACCAGCGCACCGCCTCGGGCAAGCTGATGACAGCGCTCGGCCTGCCAACCTACGAGGCCCCCTACCGGCCGATGTTCCCGCTGTCGTCCTACGCGCTTGCCGCGGACCGTCACATGACCCAGTTCGGCACCACGCGGGAACAACTGGCCGACGTGGCGGTGGCCGCCCGCGCCTGGGCGCAAAAGAACCCCGAAGCGTTCGTTCGCGACCCGCTGACGCGCGAGGATGTCATTGCCTCGCGGCTGGTCTCGGATCCGCTGCGGGTACGCGACTGCTGCCTTGTCACCGACGGGGGCGGCGCGCTGGTGATGCGGCGGGCCGAGACGGCGAAGGATCACCCCAGGCCACCGGTTTATCTGCTGGGGGGCGGCGAAGGCACCACCCACCGCGACATTTCCGAAATGCCGGACCTGACCGTGACCGGGGCCGCGCAGTCGGGTGCGGCGGCCATGGAAATGGCGGGCGTGCGCCCGTCGGATATCGACGTGGTGGAGCTTTACGATGCCTTCACCATCAACGTGATCCTGTTCCTTGAGGATCTGGGCTTTTGCAGGAAAGGCGAGGGCGGCGCCTTCGTCGAAAGTGGCGGCATCGCGCCCGGCGGTCATCTGCCGGTCAACACCAACGGCGGCGGGCTGTCCTGCGTGCATCCCGGCATGTACGGCATCTTCACGCTGGTCGAAGCGGTGCGGCAGCTGCGCGGCGAAGCCGGAGACCGCCAGATCGACGGCGCAGAGCTGGCCCTGGCCCACGGCAACGGCGGTGTCCTGTCCAGCCAGGTGACGAACATCCTGGGCACCGAAGCCACGCTCTGACCAGGCCATCGGACAAGACGAAAGCGGCCCTCCATACAGAGGGCCGCTTTGCGTTTCTGCCTGAGGTGACTCAGTTCGGGTAGGTGTCCAGGTCGATCTTGGAGTAGATTTCCTGGCGCAGGAGATCGGCAAAGGGCTTCGGATTGTCGCGGATCGGATGCAGCGGCTTCACCAGACCATGCCATTTCTCGATCAGCTCGCGGTAGGTCGCGATCAGCGGCTCGGGATCTTCGATGCCGCGCTCCTCGCGGGAGATGCGGGCGATCTCTTCAAGGTCTGCGGTGCGAAAATCGACCAGATCCTGAAGAAACTCGGGCGAAGGTTCGTGAACCGTCAGTCCAAGGTCAGCGGCCTCTTTCAGCACATCCAGATCATCGGTTTCGTAATTGACCGCCGTCTGCGCCACGGCGTCGGGGATATTCTTGGTGAATTGTGTCCGTTGTTCACTTGAGAGGGACTTCCAGAACTTCGGGCTGAGGGCAAAGATCGACCCGGAATGATAGGTGCCCAGCGGCAGCTCCGTCAGGTGCTTGGCAACTTCAATCAGGCTATGCCCCTTGAGCGCCCCGACCGGTTGCACCGCGGCGGTGACGACGCCGTGGCTCATCGTATCATACATCTCGCTCGTTGGCACGTTGACAGGCTCGGCCCCAAGGCGGGTTGCCCAGCGATCCCAGACCGAGCCGCCGGTGCGCAGCTTGACGCCCTGCATATCCTCGATGGTCACAATCGGCTGGGTCGTCAGCAACACGTAGGGCGCGGTGCTGATCCCGCTAAGGGCCACCATGCCGTTCGCGGCGAATTCGTCCTTGCAGGGCTGGCAGTGCAGCATGACAAATTCGCTGGTCGCGCCGAGCATCGCGTAATGATCCTCGCCCAGAAGCGCCATATCGGCGACGAGCTGCGCATAGGGCATTTCCGAGCGGAAATAGGTCAGCGCCAGCAGGCCCACATCGGCCACGCCGTCGCGCAGGCCAGACAACGTCGGCTTGGCACCGAGCAGGGCACCGCCGGCAAACAGCTTGAAGTCGAAGGCATCGGGAAATTCGGCCTCGGTCATATCGGCAAAGGCGGCATGGCCGCGCGATGTCGCGTGATTGGGCGAGGTCCAGTTGCTTACCGTCACCCGTTTTTCGGCCAGGGCGGGCGTGGCCGAGAGTACGGCACCCGTCGCCAGTATCGTCAGGATTTTCGTCAGTCTCATGTGGTCTCCTCCTCTTTGTCAAAGTCCCGCTGTCGCGCGGGGTTCATCACGGCAGTTTCAACTTCCAAGCTCCGGCAGGAACATGATCAGTTCGGGGAACGCGACCATGATGATCAGGACCACCACATCGGCGGCCAGGAACCACATGACGCCTTTGAAAATCAGCGAAATCGGAACCGCGTCTCCGACAATACCCTTGATCACGAAGACGTTGAGCCCCACCGGCGGCGTAATCAGCGCCATCTCGACCAGTTTGGTTGCAAGGACGCCGAACCAGATCAGGCTGATATGGTTCGCCTCAAAAATCGGAAGGAGAACGGGTAGCGTCAGCAGCAGGATGCCCAGCGGATCTAGAATCATGCCCAACAGGCAAAAAAGCACCGCCGTGCCGAAAACCAGCATTACATAGCTCACCCCCAGGTCGATCACCAAGTCTGACATCGCTTCGGGGATACCGCTGATTGCCAGAAACCGGGAAAACAGATTGGCACCAACCGCAATGATAAAAATCGCCGCTGTCATTTTTGCAGTGTCCATCAGCGCGATTTTCGAAACTTTCCAGTTCAAAGTGCCGCGCGCCGCCGCAATCACGAAGGACAAGGCCGCCCCGACAGCGCCAGCCTGTGTCGGTGTGAATATCCCGGTGAACAGACCGCCAAAAACACCCAGCACCAGCAAGATCACAGGCCATGTTTCGCTCAGGGCCTCCAGCCGTTCGGACCAGATGGCACTTTCGTCGAGCGGCGGCGCAAGTGCGGGGTTGATCCGCGCACGAATGATGATCACGGCCCAGTACCCCAGCATTGTCAGCACGCCCGGCACGATCGCTGCCAGAAACAGCTTGCTGATCGCGACCTCGGCAAAAATGCCGTAGATGATCAGAAGGATGCTCGGCGGGATGAGTGAGCCCATGGTGCCGGCCGCGGCAACCACGGCGGTACTCAGCCCGGGATCGTAGTCGCGCTTCAGCATTTCCGGCACCGCGATCCGCCCCATCGCCGCGGCGCAGGCCAAGCTGGAGCCCGCCGCGGCCGAAAACAGCGCTGCGCCGCCCACGCTGGCGACTGCCAGCCCCCCGGGCAGGAACGACAGCCAGACCCGGGCGGCCTTGAAGATCCCGCGCGTGATGTCGGTCTGGTAACAGACGTAGCCCATCAACAGAAACATCGGGATCGAACTCAGCGTCCAGTGCGCGGCGAAGTCATATGGCACGGCGGTCAGCAGGCCGAAGGCCGCGCCGCTGCCCAGCATGGCCCAGAACCCGAAGAAGGACACGATGCCCAAGGCCACCGCGATCGGAACGCGCAGCAAAACCAGCAGGATGACGGAAACGATGCCGCAAAGGCCGATCTGGAAAAAGCTCACCGTCCCGCTCCTATTCGTACATGTCGTGATTGGGACCGGCCATGCCAGCGTCGGTGAATGGCCTTTGGGTCAGCTTCGCCAGCAAGAGCAGCACCATCAGCCCCGCTCCAAGGGGCAGAAAGAAGCGGCCGGGCCAGACGGTCAGCGCGGCCATGCCCATGGATTTCTCCCCGATAAGGTATTTCTCGACAGCGTCTATCCAGGTTTGCCAGGTGAGCAGCCCGTAGAACACCGCAGACAGTGCCAGAGCCAGCATGTCGAAAGCGGTCCTCGCCCCTGTCGGGAGCATATCGTGGATCAGGTCGACCTTGATGTGCTCGTTGGTATATTCGACGAAGGGAAGCGGCAGAAAGACCAACCCGACCATGTAATAGTAGGACACGTAATCCACCGTTCCCGGCAGTGGCTCGGCGATGAACTGGCTCAGGATGACGTCGAGCGTGACATGGACCATCATCAGGGCCGCCAGAGCCGTCGCGGCATAGGTGATGATCCGCGACACCCATCCAAGTCGGGCAATTACTGATTCCATCGCTGTTTCTTTCCTGTCATGGTCAGGTCGCGGGCCCTACGGCTATGCCCCTCGAAATACCGGTTGTCTCTTGCTCAGGAAGGCGTCGATGCCTTCGGCGTGGTCTGCGCTCTTGATGATTTGTCCCTGGATGATGGCTTCGGTTTCAAGAAAGCTCTCAAGCGAAGGTTGCAGCGCGGCGCGCATCAGCCGCTTGGCTCCGGCCAGCGCAAAAGTCGGGCCTGCCGCCAGGTCTGCCGCATAGTCCGCCGCGACGTCATCGAGCGCGTCGTCCGGATGCACCTGGCTCGCCAGCCCCAGGCTCAGCGCCTCTTGCGCCGGCACCAGCCGGGCAGAGAAGGCAAGATCTGTCGCCCGCTGTCGCCCGATCAGATTCTGAAGAAAGAACGCCGCGCCGCCATCCGGGGCCAGGCCAATCTTGCGAAAGACCTGACCAAGTTTCGCTGTCTCGGAAAGCAGCAGGACGTCGCAGGCCAGGGCCATGCTCAGCCCGATCCCCACCGCGGGACCGCGCACCGCCGCCACCACCGGCTTTTCACAGTTGTAGATCGACAGGATCATCTGGTGCGCCCGGTGCAGACGCGCACGGTCGCCCCAGACATCGTCCTTGCCCATGGTCGAAATATCCGCGCCCGCACAAAAGGCACGGCCCTCGGCTCTCAGCAGCACCGCCCGGATCTCGGGGTCGGTGTGCATCTGGCGGAAGCTCTCCATGAGCTCGACCCGCATTTCAAGGGTCAGCGCGTTCAGCTTGTCCGGCCGGTTCAGCGACACGACGGCCAGACCGTCCTTGCGTTCAACTGTGATGTCACTTTCCATGACCGTCCCTCCCCTCAGCAATAATCTGTCAGTCGGCAAACAGCGCCCGTGCGATCCCGTTCTTGTGGATCTGGGTCGTGCCTCCGGTGATCGTCAGCATCCGCACGTCCCGCACCATCCGCTCCAGCGGCAACGAGCCGAAATAACCGTAGCCGCCGAACATCTGCATCGCGTCGTGGGTCACGCGCTGTGCCATCTCGGTGGCCTGGACCTTGGCAATCGATGACAGGGTCGGATCGGGCTGGCCCCGGTCGATCAGCGACAGCGCGGTGTAGCACAGCGACCGGGCAGCCTCGATCTGCACTTTCATGTCCGACATCATCCATTGCAGGCCCTGCATGTCGGACAGCGCCTTGCCGAACTGGCGGCGCGTTTTCATGTAGTCGCAGGCCAGGTCGAACGCACCTTCGGCCACGCCAAGCGCCAGAACCCCCATGCCGACGCGGGTGCCGTTATAGACACCCAGCGGACGGACAAAGCCGCTAGAATTCTCGGCCAGACCCTCGGTCACGATGTTCTCCGCCGGCACTCGCACGTCGTCAAAGTGGATCTCGCATTCGTTGCAGCCGCGCGCCCCCATCTTCTGTTCGAGGATGTGCACCGTCACGCCGGGGCTGTCACGTTCCACCAGAACCGTGCCAATGCCCCGCGCCCCCTTGCTGTCGCAGAACCGCGCATAGACCAGAAGGTAATCGGCCCGGTCGCCGAAGGTGGTAAATATCTTGCCGCCGTTCAGCACAAAGTCATTGCCGTCCCGCCGCAACGAGGTCGTCACTGCCGTGGCGTCCGAGCCTGCCTCGGGCTCGGTCCAGGAAATCGCGCATTCGATCTCGCCCGCCGCGAAGCGCGGCAGGAAGGCGCGCTTCAGCTCTTCGCTGCCGCAGGTGGCGATGATCCGGGGCGAGACGTTCTGATCATGGACAATCAGCGCGGTGTTGAAATCCACCTTCGCCAGTTCCTCGATCACCAGATAGCAATCGACCAGCGAGGCATCCCCCCCCCCATATTCGCCGGGGATGGTCATGCCCAGATAGCCAAGTTCGCTCAGGCGATGGTGGTTTTCATCGGGATAGATGCCCTCCCGGTCCCAGCGCGCGGCCCGGTCGCGAAATTCACCCAGCGCCAGCTTGCGCGCCGCGTCCTTCAGCGCGATCTGCTCCTCGGTCAGCATTGAAGGATGCATGCGCCCTACCCTCCCCGCCGTTGGTTGAAGCTGTGGCCATAGACCATGGCGGCAATGGTGTTGCGCAGGATCTCAACGGTGCCACCGCCAAGCGCGAAGCCGCGCGCGTCACGCACCATGCGTTCCAGCGGGTATTCACGCGTATAGCCGTTGTGGCCGTGGATCTGCAGCGCCTCGTTCGTGACCCGTTGCGCCATTTCGTTGGCGTAGAGCTTGGCCATGGTTGCATCCATCGGGTCGGGAAAGCCGTTCGGCGCGGGGTTGGTGGCGGCGCGATAGACCATCAGCCGTGCCGCATGGATCTGTGTCGCCATGTCGGCGATCTTCCATTGGAGGCCCTGAAATTCGTTGATCGGGCGGCCAAACTGATGGCGGATCTCCGAATATTCCTTGGCCGCCTCGAAGGCACCTTGCGCCAGCCCCACGCACATCGCCGCATTGCCCACACGCTCGGGGCCGAAACTGCTCATCAGCAGCGCGAAGGAGCGCGAGCTTTCGGGATCCCCCTCAACCAGCACGTCCTCGGGGCCGGCCTTGTAGTTTTCAAGGATGATCTCGGCCTCGGTCAGGCCCCGACCGCCCATTTTCAGCGATATGTGGCCGATCCGCGCGCCGGGTTTCTTCAGATCGACAACGAAAGCGCCGATCCCCCTTGCCCCGCTGGCCTTGCCGAACCGGCAGAAGACCAGCGCGTAATCGGCCACATGGGCGCCGGTGGACCAGCACTTGTTGCCGTTCAGCACCCAGCCGTCGCCATCCTTGGTGGCCGTGGTGCGCAGATCGGTGACCGCGGACCCCGCCTCGGGTTCACTGATGGCGATGGCGATGAATTTCCTGCCCGCCGCCATGTCCGGCAGAAACCGCTTTTTCTGTTCGTCGTTGCCCAGAACGCTGATCGCCCGCGACGGACCGTTCAGGTAAAGCTGCGAGACCAGCGCGGTGTTGAAACAGACCCGCGCCATTTCCTCCAGAAAGACGGTGCCCTGCACCACCGGCGCACCGGAGCCGCCGTATTCCTCGGGGATGAACATGCCCAGATAGCCAAGCTCGGCCAGCTTGTCGCGGTTGGCGGCGGGAAATTCCTCTTTGTCGTCCCAATAGGCGGCCTTTGGGGCGAATTCCCGTTCGGCCAGCTTGCGGGCCTCCGAGCGAAAATCTTCCAGTTCCGGATCGAGCTTGAACATGTCAGTTTTTGTCCTCTGAGAGTGTGGAAAGCCCGGCCTGGCGCAATGCGCCCAGTACGCGTGCCGTATCGGCACCCGCTGCCGGGGCGGGTATGGGGGGCACGCGGTTGTGACGTGCAAATTTCATTGGCAACCCGGGCACAGGGACCGTGCCCAGATCCGGATGCGGAAGATCGTGGATCATGCCGCGGGTGCGCATGTCATCGTCCGAAACCACCTCGGCCAGGGTGCGCACCGGCGCGCCCGGCACACTGGCGTCGCTCAAAGCCTCGAAAATCTCAGCACGGCTATGCTGCGTGGTCCATTCCGAGACCCAGCCATCGACCTCGGCACGCCGCGCACAGCGCGCGGGGCCCTCGGCCAGTTCGAGATCCTCGGCCAGATCGGCGCGCCCCATCGCGCGGCTCAATTGCTGCCAGTGGCGGTCATTCAGGCACATGATCGCCACCTGCCCGTCCCGCGCCGGAAACAGATCGTAGGGCGCGACCTTGAGCACCGCCTGGCTGTTGCCGGCACGGTCGGCAAACCCGTCAGGTGCCAACAGGAAGCTGGAGATATTGGACGCCAGCGCGTGATGCGTCACGTCCTGCATGGCAATTTGAACGAAGTCGCCGCGCCCGGTCGTGCCGCGTGCATGCAGCGCCGCCATGATCCCGCCAAACAGGTGGACGCCGCCGAGAAAATCGGTGATCGCCGCGCCGCATTTCACCGGCGAGCCATCAGGAAACCCGGTTACCGACATCAGCCCGGTCAGCGCCTGAATGGGGAAATCCATCGCCGGTGCATCGCGGTAAACGGAATCGGCGGCGTAGCCCTTGCCCGACCCCATGACCAGGCGCGGATTGCGAGCCGAGAGCGTCTCCCACCCGATACCCAGTTTTTCCATCGTACCGGGCCGGGAATTCTCGATCAACACGTCGGCGGTATCCGCCAGCGCCAGCAGCGCGGAGCGCCCTTCCTCCGACTGGAGATCAAGCACCACGCTTTGTTTGCTGGAATTCAGCATCATCGCCGCCGGGTTTTCGCGTCCGCCCGCGATGCCGCGAATGCTGTCACCGCCGGGCGGCTCCACCTTGATGACCTCGGCGCCCATGAGCGCGAACATCAGCCCGCAATAGGGCCCCAGATAAACCTGACCCAGATCAACCACTTTGAGCCCAGTCAGAGGGCCGCCCGCTGCCGCCGCGGTCATGTGCCGCTAAAGCACGGTTTGCGCTTTTCCCTGAAGGCAGCCACGGCTTCGCGATGATCCTCGGTCTGCATGATAAAGGCCTCGGCGGTGGCCTCGATCTCAAGATAGGTGGCAAAGTCGCAATCCATGCCGCGGTTCAGCATCGCCTTTCCCAGCCCGAAAGCACGGGTCGGCCCGTCGGCCAGACGCGTGGCAAGTGCAGCGGCTTCCGCCTCCAGCGCGTCTTCGTCGTGAATTGCATGGACGATCCCCAGATCGCACGCCTCCTGCGCGCCGATCACCTGGGCGGTCATGAACATGGCCTTGGCGCGCTGTGTGCCAACCACCCGCGACAGCAGGTAAAGCCCGCCGCCATCGGGCACGATCGCCACCCGCGCATAGGCCTGGCAGAACCGGGCCGAGGGTGCGGCGAGGATCACATCGGCCAGAAGCGCGATATTGAACCCCACACCAAATGCAGGCCCCGCAACCGCTGCAACCACCGGTTTTTCAAGATCATAGAGCATCCGGGTGACGCGGTGTTGTTGCTTCATGCGGTCGCGCATTGCGGTTGGCGACGCGCCGGCAAAGGTGTTGATGTCACCGCCCGCGCAAAACGCGCCACCGGTTCCGGTGATCAGCAGCGCGCGGACACGGTCGTCATCGCGCACTTCCGTGACGATGCGCTCCATCTCCTTGCGCGCGGCCTGGTCGAGCGCATTCTTCTTCTCGGGGAAGTCGAACGTCATCCGACCGACACCCTCTGAGCATTTGTAAAGCAAGGGCACCGCTTCCTCCTCCCGGAAATGGATCTCCTGGGAACACGCTAAAGGCGGGTTGTGCCAACAAGCTATAGGCCAGCGCCGGAAAACAGACTTGTGTTAAATGGATGCCGCCCGTTTTTTCCGTTGCGGTCTCAGGGCCGCGGTGTTTCGATCTGGCCAGAGATGCGCTGGCGGCGGCTCCGCGCAACGTCCTGATGAAACAGCAAAGAGACCGAAACCATGTATTCCGACACTCTTCTCGGCCATCTGCGCCTGCCCGTGATCTGCTCTCCAATGTTCCTGGTATCCGGGCCCGACCTTGTCATCGCTCAATGCAAAGCCGGCGTGATCGGCAGTTTTCCCGCCCTGAACGCACGCGAAAAAGACGGCGAGCCCCCCCTGCTTGAAGCCTGGCTCAAACGCATCACCGAAGAGCTCGACGCACATAATCAGGCCAATCCCGACCGGCCCGCCGCGCCCTTTGCGGTCAACCAGATCGTGCACCGCTCGAATGATCGGGTCGAACGCGACGTCGAGATATGTGCCCGTTGGAAGGTGCCAGTCTGGATCACTTCGATGGGCGCACGCGAAGACGTGAACCAGGCGGCACATGATTGCGGCGGCACCGTGCTGCACGACGTGATCAACAACCGGTTTGCCAGGAAGGCCATCGACAAGGGGGCTGACGGACTGATCGCGGTCTGCGCCGGGGCGGGTGGCCATGCGGGTGCCCTGTCGCCCTTTGCGCTGGTTCAGGAGATCCGCGAATGGTTCGACGGTCCGCTGGCCCTGTCGGGATCCATCGCCACCGGAAGCTCCGTACTGGGCGCGCAGGCCATGGGCGCCGACTTTGCTTATATCGGGTCGCCCTTCATCGCGACGACCGAAGCCGTCGCCTCGGAGGATTACAAGCAGATGATCGTTGACAGCGGCGCGGACGACATTCTCTACACCAGCCATTTCAGCGGCGTGAACGCCAATTATCTCAAACCGTCGGTCCGGGCGGTTGGGCTTGATCCTGACAACCTGACCGGTGACGGCAACAAATTGAATTTGGCCACCGGCGACATCCGCCCGAAGGCTTGGCGCGACATTTGGGGCAGCGGTCAGGGGATCGGTGCGGTCGGCGCGGTGACGACGACAGCGGACTATGTTGACCGTCTCGTCCGGGAATACCATGCCGCCAAAGATGGGCTCTGCGCCTGACGAAAAAGGGCGGCAAGTTGCCCAGCCGCCCATCTGATCCTGCCACTATCGCAGATGACTGAGAAGCGATCTCAGCCGTCTTTTTGGTTGATGATCAGTTCTGCATTCTCGGGCAGTTCCGCAACAACGCTCACCGCGTCGGCACGGATCCTGGCATGCAATTTGAAGGCCTCTGCTGCGGCTGTTTCCGCAGCTGAGGCGTCGGCGCCGTCTTCCAGCACAAGCGAAAGCCGGATCATGTCACGGTCACTTTCGCGCGTCACCACGGCCTGCGCGGCCTTTGCGCCTGGCGTCACGATCACGACTTCTTCGATCACGCGGGGATAGACGAAGATCTCGCGCACTTTGACCGCCGCGCCGACCCGGCCCTGCAACGCAGAAATGCGGCCGACACTGCCATCTTCATTGCTTTCAAGAGCAAAGGCGCTGTCGCCGGTGCCGAACCGGATCATCGGCCAACTGGCATCGCGCGCGGTCACGACAACCTCGCCCGGTTCGCCATGGGCTACCTGCTCGCCACTGATCGGATCGCAGATCTGCACCACGCGGTCGGGATGAACCAGATAGCCTTCGCCGCCATCCTCATAGGCGACAAGGCCCAGATCGGCGGTGGCATAGGCGGCCCAGGTGGACACGCCATAATCGGCCTCGATCCGGCGGCGCTTGGCCATCCAGTCGCCCATCTCACCGCCGAGGAACGCGGTTTTCACCGTCCAAGCATCCCGGCCATAGGTTTCAATCACCTTGTCCGCCAGCGTCAGGAAAAACGCGGTCGAGGCGCAGATTGAAGTCACACCGGTTTCAACGATGATCTGGGCCTGAAGCTCGGTATTGCCGACACCGCCGGGGATCACCGTGGCCCCGACGGACTGTGCCGCTTCGTCGAACAGCAAGCCTGCCGGCACCAGATGATACATCCAGGTGTTCAGGATGATATCCCCCGGCCCCACCCCGGCCGCCTTGAACAGCAGGTCAAGGCCGTGGCCGCCACCGCCCGAAAGTGCCGGTTCGAAGATCGGGCCGGGGGACACGTAGATCCGCCCGACATCCTTCAGACCAGAGGCGAGAAACCCGCCAAAAGGCGGGTTATCACGCTGGATCTTCAGAAGCTCTTCCTTCTTCATCACTGGCAGCCGCGACAGGTCCGCCAACGACGTGACGGCTGCCGGATCGAATCCGGCAGCCGTAAACCGCGATTTGAGGCCAGATGCCTTTTCGGCCGCATCGGCATAGGCTTGAGCTATATCTCGATAAATATCTTCAGACATGTCCATGCCTCCTCGTCCGATCAGACTTTAAAGCGGGCAGTCCTTGCGGAAGTTCGGTGCGCGCTTCTCGCGGTGCGACAGCACACCTTCTTTGACGTCCTCGCTCATGAAGCCAAGCATTTCCAGCGCGGTCGAGGCATCGAAGATCGGACCGGCCTGACGCAACCAGTTGTTCAGCGAATACTTGGTCCAGCGGATCGCGCTTTGCGACCCGTTGGCCAGTTCGACGGCCGTGTCCAAGGCGATCTGCTGCAGCTCGTCATCTTCGACGCACATTGACACAAGGCCGATGCGCTCGGCCTCTTCGCCCGACACCGGTTTGCAGGTCATCAGATAGTACTTCGCCTTGGCCATCGAGGTCAGCAGCGGCCAGATGATCGCCGCGACATCGCCAGCGGCAACACCCAGCCGCGGGTGGCCATCGACAATCTTGGCCTTCTTCCCGGCGATCGAGATGTCGGCGAGAATGGCAACCACAAGGCCCGCCCCGGCCGCAGGGCCGTTGATCGCGGAAATGATCGGCTTGTTGCAGTTGACGATATTGTAGACGAGGTCCTTGGCTTCTTTCCACGTCTTCATGATTTCATGCGAATTGCCGATCATGTTTTCGATCAGGCTGAAATCACCGCCCGCCGAAAACGCCTTTCCCGCGCCGGTCACGATGACCGCGTTGATGTCCGGGTCGCGGTCGATATCGATCCACATATCCGTCATCTGGGTGTGGGTTTCCGCATCCACGGAATTGAAGGACTCAGGGCGGTCAAAAGTGATCCGCAAAACGCGATCCGCCGGGTAGTCAAATTTCAGTTTGTCGTACTTTGCATAACGCTCTGACACAGTTCTTTTCCTCCTCAGGGTATGGGTTCAGCCAGGCAGTCCGAGGACTGCCTTGGACAGGATGTTGCGTTGGATTTCGTTCGATCCACCATAGATCGTCGTCGGTCTGGCCTTGTAAAAACTCGCAAGGACATCGACACTTATGTTGCCGACCTGAAGTGGCCCGATGGTGCCGCCATCGGGGCCGGCAGCTTCGATCATCAGTTCGGTAATGCGCTGAAAGCACTCAGTCACCCAGATCTTGAGCATCGAGACATCCGCCCCAAGCGTTTCGCCTCGCTTGAGCTGGTCGGCAAAACGGGCGTATAGCGCGGCGTGATCTTCAACATCGAGCGCGGCCTGAGCAAAACGGTCGCGGAACACCGGATCGTCGAAAGCGCCACGGCCACGGGCAAAGCTTTCCAGCTGCCCCAGAGCGTTCTGGGCCAGACTTGGCGAGCCGATGAAGATGCGTTCAAAGCTCAAGAGCGCCTTGGCCATTGTCCAGCCCTTGTTCAGCTCGCCGACCAGATTCGCCCGCGGCGTGCGGGCATTGTCGAAGAAAACTTCGCAAAACTCAGTCTCGCCCGACAGGGTGGTGATTGTGCGCACGTCGACACCGGACTGATCCATCGGCGCAAGCAGGAAACTGATCCCCTGCTGTTTTTTGGGGGCATCCGGATCGGTACGGACCAACATGAAGATATGCGTGGCGTCATGCGCCATCGTGGTCCAAATCTTCTGTCCGTTGATGACGAATTCGTCACCATCGATCTCTGCGCGTGTGCGCAGGTTGGCCAGATCGGACCCGGCGCCAGGCTCGGAATAGCCCTGGCACCAGATGTCTTCACAACTCAGGATACGTGGCAGCCAATAGTCTTTTTGTTCCTGGGTGCCGAACTTGATGATCAGAGGGCCGACCATCTGCACGCCCATATCGCGGCCACGATTGACGCCCCAGCGTTGCTGCTCTTCGTAGAAAATCAGTAGCTTGGCGGCGTTCAGCCCCATGCCACCATATTCCGCGGGCCAGGCCGGCGCGACCCAGCCCTTGGCGTGCAGCTTGCGATGCCAATGCTCGATCTCGGCGAATTTCGGGCGGTGTGGCAGATGGCGCAGCTCTTCGGGGTATTCGGCCTCGAAGAACTGGCGCACCTCCTTGCGGAACTCTGCATCGGTCATTGCGTTCCAGTCGGTCATTGTGCGGCCCCCTCTTCTTCGCGTGCCTCGAACCAAAGCCGCCGGTGATAAGCGTCGTCGCCCAGCCAGGCCGACAGGACCAAGGCCCGGTTCAGGTAGAGCCCGACATCGAACTCATCCGTATAACCGACCGCGCCGTGCAACTGGATGGCATCGCGGGTAAGTTTCTTGGCCGCTGTGACGGCCCGTGCCTTGGCCCGGCTGGCCAACCGGGCGCGGATCTTCGGATCCGTTTCGCCGTCCATCTGCGCCAGAGCTTCGCCGACGCCTGCCTGCGCGACCTCGCACATCACGTGAAGGTCGACGGCACGGTGCTGGATGACCTGGAATGACCCGATCGGCTTGTCGAACTGCTCCCGCGTCTTGATGTAATCGAGCGTGATCTCGAAGGCGCGCTCGCTCAGGCCGACAAGCTCGGCGGCGGCAAGCGCCGTTGCATCGACGACAGCCTCGGCCAGCGCGTCCTGAACCGCTCTTCCGCTGGCCAGTTCGGCGGCCGGGGTTCCCGAAAACGAAAGCTCGCCCAAGGAACTGCCATCGGCTTGCGCACGCTTGTTGATGACGAACCCGTCCGCGTTTGCCTCGACCAATACCAGAACCTGACCATCGTCTCCCTGGGCCACAACAAGGAACCCTTGCGATCCGGCCGCGCCGACCACCCAAGCCTTGGCGCCGGTCAGCTTTCCGCCTGCGTATCGGCAGGTCGCATCGGCGGGCGCTCCGCCCGGGCCGCGTTCCTGCCAGGCAACCGCCAGCACAGTTTCGCCGCTGATGAGTTGTGGCACCTTCGGATGATCCGGGCAAAGGCGGCGCAGAAGACCGAGGCTCAGACCGATCGTCAACACGACCGGTTCCGGGGCAATCACGCGACCGACCTCTCCGGCGATGATACCCCCGGCGGCCAGCCCCATGCCGAGACCTCCGTTGTCTTCGGGCACCGCTACGCCAAAAACGCCGGCCTCGGCCAATTCCCGGACCATCTCCGGGTCAAAGTCGCCCCCTGCATCACGCAGTTTTCTGGCTCTTCCACTTCCGCCAGCCCGCTCAAAAAGCATGCGGGCACTCTCGCGCAGCAGGCGAAGATCGTCTTGTTCGCTGGACAGCATATCAGTCGATGTCATTTTGTTTTCGCTGGATCATTACGGGGGTGTCGGTCGAAAAAACGACCTCGCCCGTAGGGTTTTTGGCAAAAAGTGTATAATGTAAAACACCTCTGTCGGGCTTGCTTTTGGACGGCGTGACCGAGTTGACCGTCAACTCAATATCAAGCGGTTCGTTCGGACGCACAGGCCGCAGCCAGCGCAAATTGTCGAAGCCCATGCCACCGATATTGGCAACGTTGACCATCATCTCTGTCATGACAGGTTTGAACACCTCTAGCATCGTCTGAAAGCCCGAGGCGATCAGGCCACCATGTATGGTGGTCGCAAAGGCTTCGTCGGTGTGCAGCCGCTGCGGATCCCATTCCTCGGCAAACGTCTTTATCGAGTCAGCGCTCATCGGGGCGCTGCGAAATTGATAGACTTGGCCCGGCGCAAAATCATCCAGATACCTCAAGTGGCATCCTCCTTTGCAAAACCGGAATCGTATCCGCGCGCATCCTTGGAAATCCGGACGCGGTTGAACTCTTCCAGCTTCGGATAGGTTTCCTTGAAGGCCTTCAGGAATTCGCCCATCGGCGCGTCGAAATAGAGCCCCCGATCGTTCACATATTCCATGTGCCGATGGTTCTGTTCGTCGAACTCGTGGAAAAGCGCATCGTGATAGCCGTCGAAGACCAGTGGTTTGACCCCAAATCGTTCGCACAGCTCCATGTTGAAGGCAGGCGTGACCTTGTAGGGTTCACCATCCAGCCACAGTTGAACGTAGCCGTGATAGATGAACAGGTCGGTCTCCATCAACTCCTGCAGCTTGGGGGTATTCAGGTGGTTGCGCACATCGGCAAACCCCAGTGCGGCGGGGACACCAACGGCACGCAAACAGGCCGCAAGCAGGATCGCCTTGGGGACGCAAAACGCCGCTTCTGCTCCGGCAATCCGGCTGGCACGGTAAGAATCTTCATCCAACGCAAAACAATACGGGTCGTAACGAATGCCGTCGCGAACCGCTTCAAACAGGCGGATCGCCTTGTCTCGATTGGTTGCGTCAACAGGAAGATCACGCAAAGCCGATGTCACGAAACCCTGCACTTCGAGGCTATCGCTCTCGACATAGTGCGATGGCATTACATAGCGCTCGGCTTCGGCCGGCAGGTCTTCTTTGGACTTGTCCATTGGACCTCTCCACTTTTTCTAACATTTGTTAGATTAACGGTTCAGAACGGGCGCGTCAACGGCGATTTAATCAGCCTACGTCACGTCCAGCCCGTAACGCGCGTTGTCTTCGCCCAAGGCGGCCGCAACTCCGACCGAGTTGGCCGGGGAACGGAACTCCGGCGCAATTGGCAGCGGCAATGCGGGCGCGATCTGGCCGGATATGCTCAGGTTTCGCCCGAACACGTCACGCGTTTTGAAATGCGGGTCAAGCGACGCCTCGGCGGGCGTTTTCACGACCGAACAGCAACAATCGGCCGCCGCGAGCAAAGGCTCCCAATGGGTCGAGGGCCGTTCCCCGAGACGACGCGCAACTTCCGCGGCACAGGCATTTGGATCGGACCAGTCGTCGCGAAGCTCCGGCGGCAGACCGATGACATCACAGAACGACTGCCAGAACTTCTCTTCCAACGCACCGACAGCGATCTGACGCCCATCCGCAGCCGTATACAGCCGATACCGTGCCAGACCGCCCGTCAGGCGGCTGCCGCCGCTTCCGATGTTCTGCCCGGCGATCACACCTTCGGCATGGGCCCAATAGGCAAATGCGAACGGCCCCTCGGACATGGCGATATCCAGATGCGTCCCCTGCCCGCTTGTCTGCCGCGCGATCAGGGCCAGCAGGATATTTACAACCGCCGGATAGGTGCCGCCCCCGATATCGGCAATCAGGCCGAAAGGCGCCGTTGGCTGATCGTCCGGTCCCCGACCCAGCGACAGGATACCTGAATCGCCCACGTAGTTGAGATCGTGCCCAGCAAGGGAAGCCTTTGGTCCGGTCTGGCCATAGCCTGTTATCGAACAGTAGATGATGCCGGGATTGATCTCGCGCACGGTATCGTATCCCAGGCCGAGACGGTCCATCACGCCGGGACGGAACTGCTCTACCAGAACATCGGCCTTCTCGATCAAGGGGCGCAACAGATCTACTGCGCCGCTTGACTTGAGGTCGATGGCCACCGATCGCTTGCCGTGGTTCAACACGGCAAATCCGATACTCACTCCTTCGATCATGGGTTCCGTGTGGCGTGCGTCCTCGCCGACCCCGGGCCGCTCGAACTTGACCACTTCGGCGCCGGCCTCGGAAAGCATGAGCGTCGCCATCGGACCGGGAAGAAGGGTGCTGAAATCCAGCACCAGTATATCCTTAAGCGGTTGAACCATCTTCAGTGCCTCAGGCGAAGCGCGCCGCGCCGTTGTTCAGAACAACCACATCGCGTGCCGGAATCGACGCGCGGAATCGAGCCTCGCCGTCTTCTTCCCAGATTTCGAACCGCACGGTTTCGCCGGGATAGACCGGCGCAGAGAACCGCACGTCGAGACCGACAAGCCGGGAGGCATCGTAATCCAGCACCGACTTGAGGATCGCCCGGGCGGCCAGACCATAGGTCGCCAGACCGTGCAGGATCGGGCGGTCGAACCCGACCGACCGCGCGACATCGGGGTCGGCATGCAGCGGGTTCATGTCGCCGCTGAGCCGGTAGATCAGCGCCTGGCGCGGAAGCGTCTCGATATCACATATGTGATCGGACGCCCGGTCCGGCAGCACCGCCGGCGTCGGGCCGGGCCTGTTCTCGCCGCCGAATCCGCCGTCGCCCCGGCAGAAGGCCGACATCGCGACGCGTGCCAGCTTGTCGCCGCTATCCGCGTCGATGATCTCGCGGCTTTGATAGATAACCGCGCCCTTGCCCTCGCCCTTGTCCGAGATGAAGTCGATCTGGCTGCGGCCGATGATATTGGCATTCACGGGCAGCGGCTTGTAGATATCCAGCCATTGTTCGCCGTGCAGCACTTTCTGCCAATTCACGCCGGTCCTGGGATTGCGCAGCCAAAAGCCGGGATACCCCATAGTGACCGCCATCGAGGGAACCGCCTTCAGCCCGTCCTCATAGACATAGGCCAGTTCCTTTTTATCGGTCGGATCCTCACCGAACCCAAGGCCGAGCGCGTAAAGGATGGTATCCCGCTCGGTCAATGTTTGTTCGATTTCCTCAAAGTCCCAGTTCGAAAGTGCTTCGAAATCCAATGGCATAATCTTTTCCTCCCTTGATTGCCGTCAGAGCGTGTTTTGTGATCCCAGAATTGCCGTAACCTGACTGGAGAGCACACCGCCGTTACCATGCGCTAGCGCCAGGTCGATGCCGTCCAGTTGTAAGCCGGGTGCGTCGCCGCGGATCTGGCGGGCGGCCTCGATCACCGTGAAGATGCCGTACATACCGGGGTGCACACAGGACAGGCCTCCACCGTTCGTATTCACCGGCAACGCCCCGCCAGGTGCGATGCGTCCGCCCTCGACGAAGGCCCCGCCCTTGCCCTTGGCGCAAAAGCCGAGATCCTCGAGGAACAGGATGGTGTTGATGGTGAAGGCATCGTAAAGTTCAACCGCCTGGATGTCGGCGGGCGATACCCCTGCGGCGGCAAAGGCGCGCTTTCCGGACTCGCATGCGGCGGTCACGGTGAAGTCCTTCATCTGAGAGATCTGCCGGTGCGAGCTTTCTGCCGCGCTGCCAAGCACATAGACGGGTGGTTTGGGGAAATCCTTCGCGCGTTCGGCCCTGACCATCACAATCGCGCCACCGCCATCGGTCACCAGACAACAGTCCCGCACTGTCAGCGGATCGCCTACCATGCGCGCGCCCAACACGTCCTCGCGGGTCAGCGGGCCGCGCTCGAACGCTTCGGGGTTGTGCTGCGCCCATGACCGCGCGGCAACGGCCACGTCGGCCAGATGCTCTCGGGTGGTGCCGTATTCATGCATGTGCCGCGCTGCGGCCATCGCATATGCCGAGATCGGATAGCGCGGATTATACGGTGCCTCATAGGCCGGCGGGCGCGAGGCCGTCACCAGCTTGCCCGATGCGGTTCGCTGATTGGAGCCATAAACGATCAGAGCGACATCGCACAGGCCGGCATCAAGCGCCATTGTCGCGGAGGTCAGGTAATTCACGAAGGACGAACCACCCGTCATGGTGCCGTCAATGAAGCGAGGCTGAATGCCCAGATACTCCGCCGCCATAAGCGCTGGCATGCTGTCTTCCATCATGGTGCAGAACAGGCCGTCCACGTCGGACAACCTCAGCCCGGCATCGTCCAGAGCTGCAAGTGCGGACTGCGCCATGACATCATAGGCCGTCAGGCCGTGCGCTTCGCCGAAACCGGCGTGCCCGGTTCCGACAATCGCGGATTTTCCCCGAAGCCGATCGGTCATGCGTTATGCCTCCGCCGGTTTGAAAAGCACGGCCGGGGTCCCCTCGGCCTCTCCCACGAAGGCGGTCACCGCCATGTCGATGACAACGTCATCAGGGGCGATACCCTCGACCCGGCTCATCATCCTGACGCCTTCCTCCAGTTCGACCATGCACACGTTGTAGTCGCCTCCACGTTCAGGCTTTCGACGGACGACGGTTGTGGTGTGGACCCATCCCGCGCCGGTCGCCCGCTTCCACGAAATCGCGGCGCCATGACAGTGTGGGCACAGGACTCTCGGGAAAAAGTGATAGGCCCCGCAGTCTTTGCATTTAGGCAGCAAGATCTCTCCGTTTGCCAATGCGCGCTGGAAAATCTGATCTGGTCCTGTGGCGTCCGGCACCGAAGTTCTCCTTCAAGTGGTCCAATTTGCGGTTAAGCGTATTGATAATATTTCTAACATTTGTTAGATTTAGTCAACCTCTTAGGACCATTTGCGAGACACTCAATGTCAGGATCAGACTTAGCTCCGCTTTCCGGTAAACTCGTCATCGCGCTCGAACAGGCAGTGGCAGCGCCTTTTTGCTCCTCCCGGCTGGCCGATGCCGGCGCGCGCGTGATCAAGATCGAACGTAAGGGCGCGGGCGATTTCGCGCGCGCTTACGATACTGCGGCCAACGGTGAAAGCGCCTATTTCACATGGTTGAACCGAGGCAAGGAATCGATTGCACTGGACATCAAAGCGCCAGAAGATCGCGAGATCCTGCTGAGAATGCTGGAAAACGCGGATGTGTTCATCCAGAATCTTCTGCCCGGCGCTTTGGCTAAACTGGGCTTGGATTCGGCGACCTTGCGAGAGAAGTTTCCGCGCCTGGTGACCTGCGACATCACCGGATATGGCGAAGATGGCCCGATGCGCAACGCCAAGGCCTATGACCTTCTGGTGCAATGCGAAAGCGGACTGGCATCTGTGACCGGCACACCGGACGGGCCAGGTCGGGTTGGCGTGTCGGTCTGTGATATCGCCACGGGCATGACTGCCCATGCCGGGATCTGCGAAGCGCTGGTCAGATGTGATCTCACCGGCAAGGGCAGCGGCGTTTCGGTGGCAATGTTCGACGTCATGGCCGACTGGATGTCGGTTCCGCTGCTCTATCACGATTACCTTGGCAAGCCGACGCCGCGTGTCGGACTGAACCACACGGTCATCTGCCCTTACGGGGCCTATGAGTGCAAGGACGGCCAGCTTGTCGTCATTACCGTGCAGCACAGCGGCGAATGGCGACGCTTCTGTGAACACATACTGGGCGACGCGACTCTGGCAACAGACCCGCGATTTCATGACAACACGGCGCGGATAGACAACAAGCCCGCGCTCGAAGCGCTCATCAAGGCCGTGTTCGGCTCTCATGACCGCGCCGAGATGCTGAAACGGCTTGACGCCGCGGGCATTGCGTCCGGGGCCGTGAATGACGTGGCGGCCCTGTCCGATCACCCGCAGCTTGACAGGTCCGTGATTGGCACACCCTCCGGCGAAATCAATGTCCCAACGCCCCCGATCCGGCGCAGCGTCGGCGAAACGATTCTTGGCCCCTGCCCTGCCTTCGACGCGGAAGGCCAGGTCCTTCGCGCCGAGTTCGGGCCTCGTTCACAATGAAAGTTACGCAAAATGATGCCATACCGCGCGGCCACCGCATTGACAGTGTTGCCCGACTCCAGCCTCTCCGATACCGCCTGCGCCTTGGCGGCATCGGTCCAGCGACGGGGCCCAGAGGCGAAGACCTCAACGCCCAGAGATCTGGGAACCGAATTTGTCGCGCACATTGCGAAACGCACTCTCCATCTTGAGATGGGTATCACCTCGCACCCGAAGCCACGGGCGGCAACGTGGGGTGGGACCGCCGCTTACGATCGACTCCAACGCCGTGGAAAACCTCATCCGCCCGATCGCGCTCACCCGAAAAAACGCTTTGTTTGCGGGGCATGACGAAGGCGGGCGCACCTGGGCCCGCATCGCCTCGCTGATCGCGTCCGCAAAGATCAACGGCGTCGAGGCCTTCGCCTACCTGAAGGCGACGTCAGAGGCCATCGCGGCCGGCCATCCTGCCAGCAAGATCGACGATCTCCTGCCCTGGAACTTCAACCCGTCAACCTGATACCCGGTGGGGCGGAGACACCGCATAAACTCTTCTCACTCGGGAACAAGATGTACCCACTAAAAAACGGCCCGCCTTATGGCGGACCGTTTCGTATTGGATGTAATGGGTGACTTACAGCTTCTCGGTCAGCTCGGGCACCGCCTGGAACAGATCGGCGACCAGGCCGAAATCGGCCACCTGGAAGATCGGCGCCTCCTCGTCCTTGTTGATGGCGACGATGATCTTGGAGTCCTTCATGCCGGCCAGGTGCTGGATCGCGCCGGAGATGCCG
>Ga0070729_10000911_pt1 | contig 53052 bp, 47 predicted proteins | sample tdDd472_FD_66725 | JGI IMG/M metagenome (GOLD analysis project Ga0070729, IMG submission 66725) | Marine sediment microbial communities from the Atlantic coast under amendment with organic carbon and nitrate - tdDd47.2 | ecosystem: Environmental > Aquatic > Marine > Coastal > Sediment | place... | reverse complement strand
CAACATCTTAATCAAACAATGGAGGTTAAGGGAATGGCGAAACACAAAACTCCTCTGTTGGATCAGCTGGAAAGCGGCCCGTGGCCCAGCTTCGTATCCGACATCAAACAGGAGGCAGCAAACCGAGCCAAGAATGAAAAAGGTCTTGACTACCAGGTCGCAGTGGACTGCCCTGAAGATCTGCTCGGTGTTCTTGAAATGTCTTACACCGATGGTGAGACTCACTGGAAGCACGGCGGCATCGTTGGCGTTTTCGGTTACGGCGGCGGCGTTATCGGCCGTTACTGTGACCAGCCCGAGATGTTCCCCGGCGTTGCTCACTTCCACACCATCCGCGTGGCTCAGCCCAACGGTAAGTGGTACAACACCAAGCTGCTCCGCGACCTGATGGACATCTGGGACCTTCGCGGTTCCGGCCTGACCAACATGCACGGCGCAACCGGCGACATCGTTTTCCTCGGTACCTCGACTCCTCAGCTTGAGGAAATCTTCTGGGAACTGACTCACGATCTGGACATCGACCTCGGTGGTTCCGGCTCCAACCTGCGTACCCCCGCTACCTGCATGGGGATGTCTCGCTGTGAGTACGCCTGTTACGACACTCAGGAACTGTGTTACAACCTGACCATGGAATACCAGGATGAGCTTCATCGTCCGGCATTCCCCTACAAGTTCAAATTCAAGTTCGATGGCTGCCCGAACGGTTGTGTCGCTGCTATCGCTCGTTCCGACCTTTCTTTCCTCGGTACCTGGAAAGACCCGATCAAAATCGATCAGGAAAAGGTTGCTGCTTACGTTGGTGGCGAGATCGCCCCGAACGCAGGCGCTCACTCCGGTCGCGACTGGGGTGCATTCGACATCCAGAAAGAAGTTGTCGACCTCTGCCCGAGCCAGTGCCTGAGCTACGACGGCGGCAAGCTGGTCATGGACCACAAGGAATGTGTCCGTTGCATGCACTGCATCAACACCATGCCTCAGGCCCTGAAGATCGGTGACGAACGCGGTTGTTCCATTCTCTGTGGTGCAAAAGCCCCGATCCTCGACGGTCCCCAGATGGGTTCCCTGCTCGTGCCTTTCATCGAAGTCAACAAGGACGACGATTACCAGGCCATCAAGGACATCATTGAGAATGTCTGGGATTGGTGGATGGACGAAGGTAAGAACCGTGAGCGTATCGGTGAGACCATGAAGCGTCTCGGCTTCGCTGCTCTGGCAGACGCTGCCGGCATCGCTGCTGATCCCCGCCACGTTCAGGAACCCCGCCACAACCCCTACATCTTCTGGAAAGCGGAAGACGTTGAAGGTGGTTGGGAACGCGACATCAACGATTTCCGTAAACGCCACCAGCGCTAAATATTGGAGGAAAACAACATGGCTTTCATTTCTTCCGGATACAATCCCGACAAACCGATGGAAGGTCGGATCTCCGACATCGGTCCTCGTCACTTCGGCGAGTACCTGCCGCCGGTCATCAAAAACAACTTCGGCAAATGGGATTTCCACGAAATCCTCGAGCCGGGTCTGCTGTGCCACACCGCCCTTTCCGGCGACAAGGCATACACCGTCCGTTGCGGCGGCGCTCGTCTGATGACCGTTACTCACATTCGTGAGATCTGCGACATCGCTGACAAGTTCTGCGGCGGTTTCCTGCGTTTCACCACTCGTAACAACATCGAGTTCATCGTTGAGACTCTTGAAGAAGCTCAGGCTCTCAAGAAGTTCCTGGATGAGCAGAAGTTCGAGGGTGGTTCCTACAAGTTCCCGGTCGGCGGCACCGGCGCTGGTGTGACCAACATTGTTCACACTCAGGGTTGGGTCCACTGCCACACTCCGGCAACTGACGCTTCCGGTACCGTCAAGGCTACCATGGACGCCGTTTTCGATGACTTCAAAGACATGAAGCTGCCCGCTCCGGTGCGCATCTCCATGGCTTGCTGCCTCAACATGTGTGGCGCGGTTCACTGCTCCGATATCGCTATCCTCGGTATCCACCGCAAGCCGCCCATCATCGACCACGAATACCTGGACAACCTGTGCGAAATCCCGCTGGCCGTTGCTGCATGCCCGACCGGTGCTGTTCGCCCGTCCAAGGTCGAGCTCGATGGCAAGACCTACAAGACCGTCGCTATTAAGGAAGAGCGCTGCATGTTCTGTGGTAACTGCTACACCATGTGCCCCTCCCTGCCCCTGTCCGACGGTGAAGGTGATGGTATCGCCATCATGGTTGGCGGTAAGATCTCCAACCGTATCACCAAGCCGGCCTTCTCCAAGGTCGTCGTGCCCTTCGTCCCGAACGAGCCGCCTCTGTGGCCGACCATGACCAAGGTCATCAAGAAGATCCTCGACACCTACGCTGCCGATGCTAACAAGTACGAGCGTCTGGGTGACTGGGCCAACCGTATCGGTTGGGAACGTTTCTTCGAGAAATGCGAACTGGAATTCACCTCTCACCTGATTGATGATTTCCGCGATCCGGCTTACTACACCTGGCGTCAGACCACTCAGTTCAAGTGGTAAGATAAAATACTGTCGGGGTATGGCTTCGGCCATACCCCGTTCTTAAACTAAGGAGTCCATCATGGCACTCGACGTTGAAGCCGCAAAGGCTGAAATTCTTGCTTTTTGCGAGTCGAAGTCCAAGAACAAATCCAAATTCTATTTCAACGACTTCACCAAGCTTTTCCCGGAAGAGAAGAGCCGTGCAGTTAAGAAAATCCTGACCGCACTTATTCAGGAAGAAAAATTGGTGTTCTGGTCCTCCGGTTCCACCACCATGTACGGCCTTGCTGGCGCTGGCAAGCAGGCCCACTCCGAGGGCGAAGACTAGGTCTTTGGCTTGATCGGACTATAAGGCCTTGCCCGTCATTTTTTGGCGAGCAAGGCTTTTCGCAATTTATCACTCCAGTAACTCGGCAATTCAGTGCAGAACGCAATTCCCAGATTTATCCTTGCGGGCCTTTCGGGCGGCACAGGAAAAACAATAGTTTCCCTTGCCCTTGCCCGAGCTTTTAGCCGGGGGGGGCTTCGCGTCGCTCCATTCAAAAAGGGGCCGGACTATATTGATGCCAAGTGGCTCGGACTTGCTGCTGGCCGTCCCTGTTCCAATCTTGATCCTTTTTTCCATACTGATGACGTGATCCGTTCCATTTTTTGGCACAAGTCAAAGGGCGCGGACATGAGTCTTATAGAGGGGAATCGGGGATTGTTCGACGGCAAGGATGAGCATGGCTCCTGTTCCACCGCAGAGCTTGCCCGCAAATTGGATGCGCCTGTCATATTGACCATAGACTGCACCAAGATGACCCGTACGGTCGCAGCCATTGTGCAGGGATGCACGATGTTTGAGCCAGGTCTTCATCTTGCGGGTGTCGTTCTTAACCGAACAGCTGGTGAGCGCCATCGTTCGGTCCTCAGGAAAAGTATCGAAGAACATACCGATGTCCCAGTGATAGGGATGCTTCCCAAAATTTCAAAAAATCCCATTCCTGAACGACATATGGGACTAATGTCTGACCAGGAGTATGGCGACGATGCTTGCGGAGGCGAGCAGGATGCCTTGAACTCATTGGCGGACATGGCAGAAGAATGGCTTGACCTGGATGTTATTACAGAAATCGCGAAGCAGGCGCCTGATTTTGGGACAATTCCCGGACCGCTGTTTTCCGATGAGCCTGCCAAGAAAAAGGTTCGTATCGGGTATGTCCACGATGCGGCTCTCTGGTTTTACTATCCGGAGAATCTTGAAGCATTGGAGCACGCAGGAGCCGAACTGGTTCGGTTGAGTATTCTTTCTGATGAGCCGTGGCCTGAAGTCGATGGACTGTATCTTGGAGGCGGTTTCCCTGAAGTTTTTGCAGGGAAAATTGCCGAGAACAGGAATGTTCTTGCGGGTATTCGTTCTTTGGCTGAAAATGGGTTGCCGATTTATGCAGAGTGCGGCGGGTTCATGATTTTGTGTGATTCTTTGGAGTTCGAAGGGGCTGAGCATAAGATGGCAGGCGTGTTTCCCGTGGGAACGACTTTTTGTCCGCGTCCGCAGGGACTCGGATATACCGAGGCTGTTGCTGAACAGGATTCCGTTTTCTACCCAAGAGGGGCAACCGTCTATGGGCATGAATTTCATTATTCCATCTGCCTTGACGGCGACGGCAAATCTCTTGATCTCTCAATGAAAATGGTTCGCGGAAAGGGTATTGCAAATGGCCGCGACGGCCTGCTTTATAAAAATACTCTTGCGGGCTACAACCATATTCATGCCTTGGCTGTTCCCGGCTGGGCAGAAAGGTTTGTCGAGGCTGCTGCTTTGGGCGGAAAAAATTAATTTTGATGAGCGATATTTAGGGACGAGATACCATGGAAGCAGTAAAAAGAATGTATCTGAAAGGGCTTGATGCCATAGGAGAGATGCCGTCATGGTCTCGTGACTGGCGTTGGATCGCACTTTACAGTGTCTGTATATACGCAATTGTTCTCGCTTTCAGATTAAGCTTTGCCGGTCGCTGGGATCATCCCGAATTGTGGGTGAACGGTGAACGAATTCTTGCGACGCATGATGCTTATTTCTGGCTTGCCAAGGCGAAGGGCGTTGGCCGTCTTGTCGGGTATCCATTAGCAGAGGCTGCGGCTTTGCTTCATGGGATGACCGGGATCGGACTCGGAACCCTCGGATTCTGGGCTCCGGCTTTCATGGGGGCGCTTGTCGGTGTTGTCTGCTACCTCTGGGGGTGGCTGCTTGCCGGACGTAGCGCAGGCATTTTCGCCGGTCTGGTGGGGGCTTTGACTCCTGGATTCTTTTATCGGTCACGACTGGGCTATTTTGATACAGATATGTTCACCCTGCTTGTGCCCATGGCTGTTGCCTGGATGTTGGCGTATTGGGTCTCTCATTTCTTGAAACGGGGATGGTTTTTTACGTCTACAGATGCTGTGAATGAGCGAACGATTGTGTCATATAGCATCCTTTGGCAGCCTTTTGTTTTTGGGCTGCTAACCAGATTTGGCTGTTCGTGGCACTATTATACGGTCAGTCTTTGTCTTGGTTTTTTTTGCCTTGCGGCGGTTGTTTTGGCTGTTAATGGAAAAAGAAAGAAGAAACTTTTTGGCTTTTATGGGTTATTAATCTTTTTTCTTGCAGCCTTCCCTGGAGCATCATTTAGTCGATTAGGGTACTACTCTTGGTTAAATTTATTTCCTGCGGATTTTGAGTTCTTCTACCTTTTGCTGGCAGGTGTGATTGCTTGTTCTCTTGTTGTTGCCAACCGGTTTAAAATTGGTTTCTTTGAAAACTGGCTAGTATGTGCGCCCATTTTTTTAGCATGCGTTTTGTTAGTTGGTGGGGATCAGAGCCTTATTAATGAGGCGTTTGTCAGAATTTCATCCTATCTGAATCCGGCCAAAGTACATACAGACTCGGTAGTTACCGCTGGGGTTGCGTATCCGTCGATCATGCAGAGTGTCATTGAAGCCAAGCTGACTTCGCTTGGAGATATCCTTAGTCGGGGAGCCTTTACATATTGGCTTGGGGCACTGGCGGTCATTTCTTCAGTGTGTATAGTGTTTTATCGGCCTGCGGCGGTTTTCCTTATGCCCTTACTTGCGTTGCACCTCTTGGGGGTAAAACTCGGTGTTCGATTTACCATGTTTGGCGGTGCTGCCATGATGGTCTTTTTGAGCGTCGGTTTGTATTGGTGCGTGGATTTAGTCGCGAAGCAATTCGCACGCAGGCAATTGATAGTATTTGGTTTGCAAGTTTTTCTGGGTCTGTCTCTTTTGGGATACAGTTATTCCCAGTATTCAACATTGCCTTTGACCCCTGTTCTGACCAAGGCTCATGCTGAAGCCCTAGCTGAGTTAGAGAAAAAAGCACCTAAAGACAGTACAATTTGGACATGGTGGGATTGGGGCTATGCCTCCCAATACTATGCAGGACTCGAAACAACTATCGATGGTGGACAGCACTCTGGAAAAGACGTGTACCCGACTGCGCTTGTTTTGAGCACGGATTCATCTCGTCAGGCCAATCAGATGATTCGACTGACTTCACAGTACAAGCGGGAACTGGGGATGGGGTATGATATAGCTTCCGAGTGGGCTAAGCTGCCTGGGAGTGAGGTTATGGCCGAGGTCGAAGGGCTGAAAGAAGATGCAGTCTCTTTCCCTGTTCGTGCACCCCAATATCTTGTCGTCAGTTGGAAAGATATTCGTATTTCCAAGTGGATATCCTATTTCGGGAACTGGAATCTTGAGACCGGATCGACCATAGAGGGCTCCATCAGTAATTATGAACCGGGTGAACTTGGTATCAATTTTCAGCGCGGTGCCATCATGAATCGGCAGGGCGGCGGCGGATTGGTCAAGGATATTACCGTGCTTGACTGGGACAAGGCTGATACAACCGAATATTTCATGAATAGTATGTCGGCTCGTTTGTTGCCGGTGAGGCAGCATCTTGTTGTCAATAAGGTTAGCCGGCAGAGTGTTCTTATGGATCGAATCGGGTATCGGAGCATGATGGCTCGGTTACTTACCTGTGATCCAACTGACCCAGACATCAGCAAATATTTCCGACTGGTCGTTGACAAACTTCCGTTTGCAAGGATTTATGAAGTCATTCAATCACATTAGAAAGTGAGAAAGAAATGAGTATTCCATTTATTGATTTGAAAGCTCAGTATCGACAGGTTGAAGATGCTGTTAAAAAAGGTATTGATGGTGTTTTGGAACATGGAGCCTATGTAATGGGGCCAGAGATCGGCGAATTGGAAAACAGACTTTCGAGTTTTTCCGCAGTCCGTCATGCCGTGGGGTGTGCCTCCGGGACCGATGCTCTGATTATGGCGCTTATGGCCCTTGAGGTTGGACCAGGAGATGCTGTTTTCACTACGCCGTTTACTTTCATGGCGACAGCTGAAGCCATCGCTCTGCTTGGGGCTACTCCGGTTTTTGTGGATATTGATCCGGTTACCTTCAATATTGACCCGGATGATCTGCGCCGTAAGATCCGAGACATCAAAGACGGACAATCTGAACTGACTCCCAAGGGAGTCATCGCAGTGGATCTGTTCGGTCAGCCTGCGGACTACGACCGTATTGAGCCTCTTGCCCATAACAATGGTTTGTTTCTGATCGTTGATGCTGCACAGTCTTTTGGTGCGACGTATCAGGGCAAACCCGTGTGTTCGTTGGGTGATATGGCCTGCACTTCTTTCTTCCCGGCTAAACCGCTTGGCTGCTATGGCGACGGCGGCATGGTGTTCGCTCAGAATGATGAGCTGCACAAACTCCTTGTCTCTGTACGCGTGCACGGCATGGGCGAGGACAGATATGAAAATGTACGCCTCGGCATCAATGGAAGACTCGATTCCATGCAGGCGGCTGTTTTGCTTGCTAAATTTGATGTTTTCCCCGGCGAAATTGAAAAGCGCCAGCAGGCAGCAGATCGCTATAATGAGCTTTTGGGTGATATTGCAGACCTTACCGTGCCCGTTGTTGCCGATGGTAATACTTCTGTTTGGGCGCAGTATTCGCTGCTTGCCAGAGATTCAGAGCATCGTGAAGAGTTGATGGGTAAACTGAAAGCGGCAGATATTCCGTCTGTCATTTACTATCCCAAACCGTTGCATCTTCAGAAAGCGTTTGCCAATTTGGGTTATTCTGAGGGTAGTTTCCCGGTTTGCGAGGATATTGCCAGCCGGATTTTCAGTCTGCCGATGCATCCTTATCTCAAGGCTGAAGATCAGGAAGCCATTGCCCAGGTTCTCAAGGGGTAATGAGTATGGCTGCCGGTCGCCTTGGGACGGTTGTGCGAATCGCCAAGCCTATTGTGGCAGGCCTTGCTCTGGCGTACCTGCTTACGGCTTTTGTTGATAAACCGGCACCAGTCCATTTCCAGCCGGAAAACCCCTATGCGGCTCAACAGGCGGCTATCGTCAAGACGCACGCAGAACTCGTTGTCGAAAAGAATGTCATGAAACTGGGGTCACCGTTGTCTGTTGCCCCAGAGGATGAAATGAGTTCGGAGAACCCGCTTGCACGACTGGAAGAACTTGACAATGCCGCATCTGATAATGCGACAGCGGAGAGCGATTCTGGAAATGCCACATCGACTGTCCGTGGCAACATTGAAGCTTTGCCTGAGCAGCCTTGAGTGTTTTGGGATATGTTTTTACGAAATTTGCCTCATGAAGGCCTCTCTGGTACATGAGGGACATCTTTATACGACATCACGCCGGTATCCCGGTTTAAAGGAGTAATAACATGATTAAAATGGAAACCAGCATGGGTGATTTTGTCATTGAACTTGACTTTGACAAGGCTCCCAAGTCCGCTGCGAACTTTCAGCAGTATGTTGAAGACGGTTTTTATGACGGCTTGATTTTCCACCGCGTCATTAATGGTTTTATGGTTCAGGGCGGCGGCATGGATGAGAACATGAAGGAAAAAGCCACCCGTGAGTCCATTGAGAATGAGGCTAACAACGGTCTGAAAAATGATTGTTATACCCTCGCAATGGCTCGCACTATGGATCCGCATTCCGCTTCTTCCCAGTTCTTTATCAATGTGAAGGACAACGGCTTCTTGAATTTCTCCAGTGAAACCCCGCAGGGTTGGGGTTACGCCGTTTTCGGCAAGGTTGTTGAAGGAACTGAAGTCGTCGACGAGATCAAAGGTGTTGCTACCGGCCGTAATGGCTTCCATGATGATGTCCCGGTCGAACCGGTGTTCATTAATAAGGCTTCTGTGATCGAAGATTAGTTTTTGAGAAGATAAATAAAAAAAGGGCTGTCCATTTGGACAGCCCTTTTTTTGTTTTTGTGAATATCTTCTTTACCCGCCAAGATAGGCTTTCTTGACTTCAGGGTCTTCCAGAAGTTCTGCACTTGATCCCTGTGCCACGATTTCGCCAGTGTCAATGACATAGCCGCGATGGGCGAACTTGAGTGCAAGGTTGGCGTTCTGCTCGATAAGCAGAATGGTCATGCCCTCTTCGTTGAGTTCCTTCAGGGCGCGGAACATGTCGTACATCAGCAGGGGCGCGAGTCCCATGGACGGTTCATCGAGCATGACGACCTTGCAGGCCGACATGAGGGCGCGGCCCACAGCCAGCATCTGCTGTTCTCCTCCGGACAGAGACTCGGAGCGCTGCTTTTTGCGTTCGTCGAGACGCGGGAACAGGGAGTACACGCGATTGTAGTCGCGTTTGATGTCTTCCATTGAATCCTTGCGCGCGTAGGTTGCAAGCTTGAGGTTTTCCTCAACCGTCAGGTTGCCGAAAATGTGGCGGCCTTCCGGTACAAGCGCGATGTGCAGGTCCGAGACGATTTTGTCCGGAGCCATGCCCATGATGGATTGGCCCTTGAATCGAATATCTCCCTGCGTGATCTTGGGGGCTTCCGGCGGCGGAAGCTGCGCAATGGACATGAGTGTGGTTGACTTGCCCGCACCGTTGGCTCCGATGAGCGTGACGATTTCGCCTTCTCCCACAGTGAAGTTGATGCCGTGCAGGGCTTCAATGTTCCCGTATTTTACGTACAGGTTCTCGATTTCGATAAGTGGAGTACTCATATGGTGTCGTCTCCAAGATAGGCCTTGATGACGGCCGGGTTGCTCTGAATATCTTCCGGGGTGCCTTCGGCGATTGTCGCACCGAAGTCGATGACCTTGATCCACTGACACAGGCTGGTGACAACCTTCATCTGGTGTTCGATCATGAAGATCGTGATGTCGAAATTGTCGTGAATCCACTGGACCAGCTTGATGAGATCTTCTACGTCTGCCGAGTTCAGGCCTGCTGCCGGCTCATCGAGCAATAGCAGTTTTGGCCTAACGGACATGGCGCGGGCGATTTCGACACGACGCTGCAGACCGTAGGGCAGGTTTTTCGGGAATTCCTGAGCGTATTCAGTCAGGCTCATGGCTTCAAGCAGTTCTTCGGCTATCTCGCGAATACGCTGTTCACGTTCGCGGTACTTTTTACCACGAATAACCGAATCCCAGACTGAATAGCCCATGCGGTAGTGCTGGGCGATGCGGATGTTGTCCAGCACGGTCATGTCGTGCCAAAGGCGGATGTTCTGGAAGGTTCGTGCGATGCCGAGTGACGTTACCTGATGAGGCTTGAGTCCGGCGGTCGGTGTCCCGGCCATTGTAATGGTGCCTTCGGTGGGCTGGTAGAATCCGGAGATCAGGTTGAAGATGGTGGTTTTACCGGCTCCGTTGGGACCGATAAGGCCCATGAGTTCGCCGCCTTTCATTTCAACACTGAATTCGGAAACAGCCTGGAGCCCGCCGAACCTCTGTGTGAGTCCGTCGATTGTAAGTAAAGACATGGCTGGCTCCTACTTGAACGTGTAGTATTTTTTGAGTTTCGGGAATACGTCCGAAAGCTCTTTGTTGCCAAGAATGCCCTCTGGCCTGAACTGCATGATCAGGACGAGGAGCAGGGGGATCATGACCCACTTGATGACGCCAGCCGACGGTTCCCAATCCGGGAACACGAAAGTGGCCGGGGCCAGCAGTACATCCATGATCGCCTGTGAGCGGAGCACTTCAAGCAGGCCTGTGAAGACCACTGCGGAGATGACAGCGCCGGAAAGCGATCCCATGCCGCCGAGGTAGACCATTACCATGGCCTCGGTAGACTTGAGGATGTTGAACGACTGCGGGTTGACGTAGCCGACGATGTGGGCGAACAGGCCGCCCGCGCAACCGGCCAGACCTGCAGAGATCATGAAGTTGATCGTCTTGATCTTGTTGGTATTGACCGACATGATTTCGGCTGCGACCTCATCCTGGCAGATGGCGTTGACGCCTTTGCCGTAGGTGGAGGTGATGAAACGGCGGATGACCCAGATGGTGAACGCTGTGAACGCGATGACCCAGAAGAGCATCCACGGGCCGTTGAGGGTGTCCTTCATGGCCCAGACGGTATCCTTCATGCCCTGAAAGCCGCGAGAGCCTCCGATGAAGTCCATGTTTTCGATGGCCGAGATGACCATGTAGTTCACCGCGATGGTGATAATGGCGAGATAGTCGTCACGGGTTTTGAATGAAGGGATTGATACAAGGATACTGATCAGAGCGGCAAAGACCCCGCCGATGAGCACTATGATTGGGAAGACGATGACTGCCATGGATGCTGGGAGCATCGGGTCGCCGAGTTTTGTCCCGAAGAACAGGACTGACAGGACGGATGATACATAGGCCCCCACGCACATGAATGCAGCGTGACCGCAGGTGAATTCACCCATGTTGCCGTTTACGAGGTTCAGGCTGGTGGACATCATGATGTTGATGCCGACGAACATGACCACGGCCTGGATGTAGTTGTCGAGGATACGGAACTGAGCCAGCATCAGGAGCACGACGGCGCATGCTGCCATGAGTATGTTGAGAGAGTATTTCTGCATTGTATTCTCTCCCAACTAGATTTTTGTGGACTGCGGCATTCCGAACAGTCCGGTTGGTTTCATCCAGAGGATGATAAGCAGGATCGTGAAAGCGAACAGATCGCGATACGTAGACGGGAACACGGTGACGACGCCGACCTCGATGAAGCCGAGCAGGAAGCCTCCGTAAAACGCCCCTCGAATATCGCCGATACCGCCGACAACCGCTGCGATGAACGCTTTCCAACCGATAATCATGCCCATGAACGGTTCAAGAATCGGGTAGGACATGCCGTAAAGCAGGCCCGCAAGACCAGCGAATCCTGACCCCAGAACAAAGGTGAAGACGATGATGGCGTCAATGGGGATGCCCATGAGCGGAATAGCGAATTTGTCGTAGGAAATACCGCGCATTGCCATGCCGATCTTGGTCTTTGTGACGATGAAGTTCAGGAAGATGAAGACTGCGATAGCGGCAAAAATGACAATGACCTTCAGGTTGGTCACGGTGACGCCGCCCATGTGCCAAATGGATTTTTCGACCAGTTCTGGAAATTTCAGACGGCTGGCACCGAGTACGGCGAGGTTGCCGTATTCGAGAATCAGTCCGCACATGAGGGCGGTGATGACCACGTACAGTCGATGCGCACCTTTGCGTCTGAGTGGACGGTAGGCGATGCGTTCAAGCGTGACTCCGACACCCGCCGTGAGGAGCATGGTGATGGGCACGGCAAAGATGAACGTCGTCAGCGGGGAAAGATTGAGAATCGGGCCGAGCATCCATGACGCGACGAAAAAGGCGATGTACGCGCCGACCATGAAGATATCTCCATGGGCGAAGTTGATGAGACGCAGTACTCCGTACACCAGGGTGTACCCGAGTGCTATGAGCGCGTAGAAGCTCCCCCATTGGAGGGCGTTCAGTATGTTCTGAATAATAAAATCCACAGCGGTGTTTCCTTGAAAGTCTGAGCTTGGACCGATCCCGGCGAATCAGGGAATTTTTCGATTCGGTCCGTTGTGTCGCAAAAAGGCGGGGGCCTCGTGGCCCCCGCCCGGTAGCGTCGCTAAACCTGCAGCCTACGGGCAGACAGATTCTTCGAAGACGAATTCGCCCTTGTCGCTGATCTTGACGACAACAGCGCATTTGATCGGGTCACCCTGTGCGTCGAACTTGGACGAACCGGTGATGCCGTCAAAGGACTTGATGGAGGACAGACCTTCACGGATGAGCTTACGCATTTCCACGGGGTCGGATACGACCTTGCCAGCGTTCTTGATGGCTTCAACCATGATGCCGATGGAGTCCCAGGTGAGGGCTGCGTAGTCAGCCGGAGTGGCTCCGTATTCTTTTTCGTAACGATCAATGAAGATCTTGGTGGCACCCTTGGCGCCGGCTGCGGCGTAGTGGGTGGAGAAGAAGTTGCCGTAGCATTCGTCACCACAAAGCTTGATGAGGTCAGGAGTGCCCCATGCATCGGAACCCATGAAGGGACCCTTGTAGCCGAGGTCACGTGCCTGCTGGATAATCAGGGCAACCTGATTGTAGTTGTCCGGAACAAAGATGAAATCCGGGTTGGCTTTCACAATGGTGGTCAACTGTGCGGAAAAGTCCTGATCCTTGGTGCCGTGAGACTCGAAAGCCACGACCGGGCCGAGCCCCTTGGCTTCCCAGGAGGACTTGAAGATTTCTGCCAGGCCCTTGGAGTAGTCATTGGATACGTCAAAGAGGACGGCAGCGGTTTTGGCGTCGAACTTCTTGGCTGCGAAGTCGGCGACAACCGGACCCTGGAACGGATCAAGGAAGGCTGCGCGGAAGATCCAGGGACGATCCAGCGTGGTGTTCGGGTTGGTGGACCACGGGGAAATCATGGGAACACGGTTATCGTTGCAGGTACCGCCTGCGGGCACAGCCTGCTTGGAGGAGTTGGGGCCGATGATGGCAACAACATTTTCCTGGTCAATAAGTTTCAGTGCGACGTTGGTTGCGGATTCAGCCTTGGACTCGTTGTCCATGTAGACGAACTCGAGCGGGTACTTCTTGCCGCCGACCTCGAGGCCGCCCGCCTCGTTGATGTCTTTGAGGTACATCTCTGCGGCGTTTTTGGAGCCTTCTCCGACTTCCGGGATGTCTCCGGTTAGGGGCAGGTTGAAACCGATTTTGATGGTGTCGGCCTTTTCTTCGCCACAACCGGCGAGCAGGAAGGCACAGCACACGAGCATGAGGCCTAACAGACCTACACCTTTAAGAAAACCTTTCATCATTTCCTCCTCTCATAGGAATTACAATAACCAATCGGATAAACAAGGTTGAGACATACAACAAATACAGGGTGAATGAAAGTTTTTTTCCATCAGACATTTTTGCAAATAGCGCAGTATGCTTGAAGAATCTGCGAAATATCCGCCGGATATGGTCGAGAAATGGCGGAAAATTTTCCAAATGGAAAAAATGAATTTCCGTTAATGTAAAAAAGAAATATTATAAGGGGTGAATATTTTTTTATAGGAACAAAAAAGGCCTGTCGATTTTTTCGGCAGGCCTTCGGGGGGTGGAGCGAGATAAAGGGTCAGTCGGATAATGCAGTTTTGTCATTAAGGAAGGTTATGGTGCGACTGACACACTCTTCAAGCGAGAGTTTGTCCGAATTAAGCCGGAGGTCCGGGGATTTTGGAATGTCATAAGGAGCGTCCACTCCAGTGTAGTTTGTGATTTTCCCTTCTCTGGCGAGTTTGTAGTACCCTTTGGTATCTCTGGATTCACAGACTTCGACTGGGCAGTCAATGTGAATGAGATAGAAGTCGCCTTCTGCGTGAGCTTCTCTCAGCATCTGCTGTACTTCATGTTTCGGGGTGATGAACGCGCACAGGCATGTGGTTCCGGCATCCATGAACAGTTTGGTCATTTCATTGATGCGTCGGATATTTTCGGCCCGATCTTCTGTGGAAAAGGACAGGTCGCCGCACAATCCGTGGCGAACGTTGTCGCCGTCAAACGTGTAGGCGCGAGCCCCCATGTCGAAGAGACGTTTTTCGACAGCGTGGGCAATGGTGGATTTGCCCGAACCGGAAAGACCGGTAAACCAGAGTGTCACTGAACGGAAGCCATTTTGGTCTTCCCTGTCTTTTCGGGTGACTTCTCCCCTGTGTTTGCAGACGTATCTTTGGCTATTCACTTGTGTTCTTCTTTTGTGTGCGTTTCTTTTTCCGTTTTTCCATTTTTTCGATTTCTTCATCCCTGAGAGCCCGTCGTAAGACCTTGCCTACCATGGTTTTCGGCAGATCCTTTCTGAATTCAACGCGGCGCGGCACTTTGTAGTTGGCGAGCTTTTCCCGGCAGTAGGCGATGACATCGCTGCGGGAGAGTTCCTCTCCGTCGCGGATGACGACGTATGCCTTGACGATTTCACCTCGGGTTTCGTGCGGGATGCCGACGCTGACGGCCTCCTCAATCTTCGGATGGGAGTGCAGCACCTCGTCGATTTCACGAGGGTAGATGTTGTAGCCGCCGGAGATAATGAGGTCTTTCTTGCGGTCCACGATGTAGAAATATCCCTCTTCGTCCATGTAGGCGATGTCGCCGGTGTAGAGCCATCCATTGCGCAGAACGTCGGCTGTGGCGTCAGGGCGGTTGTAATATCCCTTCATCACCTGTGGCCCCCGGATGACGAGTTCCCCCCGTTTGCCCGGAGGAAGCGGGTCCCCGCCGACTTCCATGTCCACGATTTTGGCTTCGGTGTCCGGGAAGGGAAGGCCGATGGAGCCGTTTTTCCGTGTGCCTTCAATCGGGTTGATGTGCGTGACCGGGGATGCCTCGGTCAGGCCATAGCCTTCTGCAATGGCTGCGCCGGTGCGTTTCTTGAACTGGTCCAGATGTTCGACCGGCATGGGGGCTGACCCTGAGACACAGCACATGATGCTCGACAGGTCGTATTTGTTGACGTCCTTCTGTTGAAGCAGGGACACATATACGGACGGGGCCCCGGGAAATACAGTGGGCTTGAGTTTCTGAATGCCTTTGAGGACATCCAGAGGGACGTAGCGTGGGAACGGGGCGAGTGTTGCGCCCATGCTTGTCGGCCAGGTCAGGCAGGTGGTGAGACCATATATATGGAAATAGGGCAGGACGCCGAGAAAGGTTTCCTGCTCCTGTCCAAGCGTGTGCATCATGGCCTGACATTGCTGAAGATTGGCCCCAAGGTTGAAATGGGTCAGGATGCAACCCTTGGCAACACCTGTAGTGCCCCCCGTGTATTGGAGCAGGGCTGGATCTTCCGGGTCGACCCGGTTTTCAGTGAACCGGTCACGCCCTTTGGTGAGCGTATTGAAGGGCAGGACTGAATTCCCGTCGTATGGGATTTTGGGTGCTGTCCTGTTTTTCAGGGACTGGAGTTTGTAGAGCGTATTCAGAGGAAATTTCAATCCCTCGCCAATGGTGGTGACGAAGATTTTTTCTACTGGAATGGAATCCCTGAGTTTGCTGATTTTGGGCCAGAGCAGGTCAAGAGTGATGCAGAATTTGATTTCCCCGTCATTGAACTGGTGGACGATTTCCGTTTCCATGTAGAGCGGGTTGGTCATGACGCCTACTGCGCCACAGCGCAGCACTCCCCAGAAAGCGATAATCGTCTGCGGCAGGTTGGGCAGCATCAGGGCAACGCGGTCTCCCTTGCGTACTCCCTGCGCTTTGAGGTTGGCGGCAAAGATTTCACTTTGCTTTTTGAGCCCTGCATACGTGGTCTTCCAGTTCTTGAATACGATGGCCTGTCGTTTCGGCCATTTATGGGCGGCTCTGTCCAGAAATTTGAACAGGGGGATTTTTTCATAGTCCAGATTGACCTGAACTTCCGGGTCATACGATTTCAACCAGGGGCGCTCGATCTGCTCCATTGGGCATCCTTTTCATTCTTTTTTTGCCGTCCAGACGGCTTGCCGGAACGTATAATAGCCGAGCCTGAGGGTCAATACGGGATGTTGAAAGTAGAGAACGTCTCAAGTGACAGAGGTTTGACGCCTGAAGTTGTCTGAAAAAAATCAGCGTGCGGGGTCGGCGGAAGGCTTTTGGGGGTGCGGAATAAAAAGTTTCTTTAAAACAACAGATTGCCGTTGAGGATCAAATGTCGCTGATTGGAGAAGGAGGAGGTTGGCAGACATATTGCACAAGCAGTGAAACGCATGTCAGGGGCAATCATTGCCTACATGCTAAAGAATATGTTTAAACAGGCCGATTATTCATTGTGTCAACGATTTGATTTTTTTCAGCGCCTCTAAAGACAAGATGGCCTAATTCTCTAAAATCGTTGGCAGCAGTTGAGTTGACAGGGTTCCGGAGGCCGACTAAGGTGCTACAATCTGCTCGGGAACTTATGCTGAAACAGCGATGAATCATTGACCGAGCGAATGACTGAGAGCTTCAATGACAGATCAAATGGCGAATATTAACGGAAAGACCGGGATGCTTATTACTGACGGATTGTACCTCAAGCCGAGTAAGAGTACTCGTGTTCTTGCTATTCTGGATGCCTTGTCCAGGGATTCCAGCCTTTCCCAATTCGAGTTGGGAAAGCAGCTGAATCTCTCCGGAGCCATGGTTAACCAGTATCTCAAGCAGCTTCAGTCAGGTGGGTTGGTTGAATTTCTTCCTGTCAACGGTAAGAGTTATCGTTACACGTTGACAGAGGAAGGCCGATTTTCCCGTCAGAAGATGTTTTCGGACTATTCTTCGGAGACCGTTCGCCTCTATACCACCATCAAGGATTTTGTTCTGGAAAGGCTTGGAACATTGCTGGGGAAGGGTGAAACCCGGTTGGCTCTGTTCGGTGCTTCCGAGACGTGTGAAGTCGTGCTGTCCGCTCTGCGGGATAGCGATTTCCAGATCATGATGCTTCTTGATAATGACAGTAGAAAGCAAGGGCAGATTTTCAACGGACATGTGGTTTCCGCACCTCATGTTCTGGATCAGGTGGACTGCGATGCCGTGGTCATTACCTCATTCGGCAGGCAGGCCGAGATATACGAGCAGCTTAAGCCGTATTCCGAAAAGCGCGGATTTCAAATCGTGAGATTTTGATTATGAAACAGATCGATTCCATTAAGCTTCGTTCCGGCGTCACCATCGGTCAGGGTCATCCCTGCTTTATCGTTGCTGAGATCGGCAACAATCATCAGGGTGAGTTCGACCTGGCCAAAGAGATGATCGACCGGGCTGCGGAAGCGGGTGTTCAGGCCGTCAAATTTCAGAAACGTGACATGGAAGCCCTGCTGACCCGGGAGGGGCGTGCCGCTCCGTATTCCGGTTGCAACAGCTTTGGTCCTACCTACGGTGAACACCGTAACGCCTTGGAACTGTCCATTGAACAGATGGCTGAACTCAAGGCCTACAGTGAATCTCTGGGACTGGTCTTTTTCGCCTCTGCCTGGGATGATCCGAGTCTGGTTCAGATTCTCGACCTTGATGTCGAGTTGCTGAAAATCTCCTCTGCCGAACTGGTCAACGTGCCGCTGGTCCGCAAATATGCACAGGCCCACGTACCGATTATTCTTTCTACCGGCATGAGTTCCCTTGAAGACATTGATGTCGCCCTGGCAGAAATCAACGCATATCACGATGATGTCGTACTGCTGCACTGCAATTCGACCTACCCTTGCCCTGAGGACCAGATTGGTCTGCCGGTCATGGACGGCCTTCGTGAGCGGTACAGCCTGCCTGTGGGATATTCCGGACATGAGCAGGGGATCGCTCCCAGTGTCGGAGCGGCCGCTCTTGGCGCATGTGTGGTCGAACGCCATTTCACTTTGGACAAGTCGTTCAAGGGGACGGATCATCAGGCGTCACTGGAACCGGCAGAGCTTTCACAGATGGTTTCCATGGTTCGCGAGGTCGAAAAAGCCCTGTGCGTCAAGGGCAAGAAAGTTTTCCCGGAAGAGCAGGCCGCATCCAAGAAACTGCGGAAATGCATCGTTTTTTCAAGAGATCTGCCTGCCGGTCATGTCCTGACCGAAGCAGACCTGACCACCCGTTGCCCGCGTGTCGGCGTTTCGCCTGTGCATTGGGACGAGGTGTTGAACGCTACGCTCAAGAAATCGGTTCAGCATGAGGAGCCTGTACAATGGGAGACTCTGACTCTGGCCGATGTCGAGGAGTGCGCAGGGGCTGCGACTTCATAGACGATAGTTCGCAGACCATCATTTCTGCCTGATAAAAGGCTGCTTCTTCACAATGTGAAGTGGTGGCTTTTTTATTGTTTGAAAAACAGGTAAGAATGGAACTGTAAAAAATCATTCATATAATGGCCGGGTAGTGTTAGGTATGGCAATATTCCGTGTGTCAGGAGAGGAGGAACCATGAGCGAACAGGAAATTTTGCTGGAAACCGGCACCAACGAGCTGGAAATAATCGAGTTCTTCATACGAGAAGAAACCGAAAAGGGCGTTGAAACACACTATTTCGGTGTCAATGTCGCCAAGGTGCTCGAAGTGGTCGAGGCCCCGGAAGGGCTGACCGGTTCCGAGGCCGCGGTTCATCCCAGTTTTCTCGGGACTATCCCGCTACGAGATCTCATTCTGCCGGTGGTGGATTTGAGCGTCTGGTTGACTGTTGAGCGCGCACAGGATGTGAATGAACCCATCATTGTCACCGAGTTTAACGGCATGATAACCGGTTTTCTGGTTTCAGGCGTGACCCAGATTCACCGGGTGAACTGGAAAGACGTCGAGCCGCCGAGTAAGTATGTGGCAAGTATGGATACCAACTGCATCACAGGTACGGTCAAAATCAGGGATCGTTTTGTGCTCATGCTCGATCTTGAACAGGTGTTGGCCGATTTGGATGAATCAGGAGAGACCGCTGCAAACCTTTCCGATATCGTTGCAGAGGAACGGTATCGGGCTTTGATCGCAGATGATTCGACTTCGGTACGGGAACTGCTGCGGAATAATTTCACTAATGCGAATTTTGATGTGACTGTGGTCGGAGATGGTGCTGAAGCTTGGCACAAGCTTGAGGAAATCAAGACACAGGCACAGGAAGAGGGAAAAAGTCCTCTGGATTATCTGGATGTGGTTGTGTCGGACATTGAGATGCCGCAGATGGACGGCTATACCCTGACCCGCCGCGTCAAGGAAGATCCAGTCCTTAACGTGTTGCCTGTGACACTCTTTTCGTCCCTTATTTCCAAGGGCGTCGAGCACAAGGGCGAGGCGGTAAAGGCTGATGCGCAGGTCACCAAACCCGAGTTCAACGGCTTGACCGAAGTCGTTATCGAACTGGTCAAGAACTGGAAAGCGGAAGCCTGAGCCAAAGATTGAATAGCACCCGATACAATAGAAAAGGCTCTCTTCGTCAACTGATTGGCGTGGGGAGCTTTTTTTGTCCCTGTGCTAATCAAGGTGTCCCCGCTGTCTACAGTTCCCGGTGCATCTGCAGATTTGATAGCCTGATTTAAACGGAAGCTTCGTCAAGGCAGTCTCGAAGAGAACTGATGCCGCAGGAGTGGCGCATGATGACAGGTACGTTTTTGCCGCGAATAGCGGAAAGGACGTCCTTTCTTGCTTTATGTGAGACTTTGTTGGTGAAGAGTACAACAAAGTCCACCTTTCCGAGAGAACCCGAAATGGAGCGTTCCTTCCCGGTGTAGCATTTGAGTTTGACGCCGTTCTTTTTTGCTTCGTTCATGTAATCCCGTTTCAGCCTGTCCATTCCACCAACCAGAGCAGCACACATATCCCTGTCTCCTTTTTAATTGCTGAATGATATTGAAAATCGTTTTCAATCAATAAGAGGGATAAAAGAAAAGGTCAAGCAAAAAAGATTTGATCGGGATGTCGAAGACGTTTCGACTGACCGTTTTATGGTGGTACTGTCTGGTTTATGGTCGTCGGTGCGGAGGAGAGTTGCGTGTTCCCGGATGGTTATTCACTGTCTACAGGCTCCCAGTTTTCGCCTTCGGGGTCGATCTCTGGCAGGGCGCATGGGGGTGTTTCTACCACTCGGTTGCCTTTGCCCTTATCCAGCAGGGACGGGGTGTTGCCGATGATGACGTTGACGTTGCCGCCAAGCAGGATTTGATCCTTGATGCCGGTAAAGTCATTGAGTTCGGTCCATGCAAAGGTGTTGGACGAGCCTCGCAACGATTCAAACGGATAGCAGTAGATCGCATATCTGGATTCGCCACGAACACGGTTGTTGGCGAAGAAGCCTCGTGATCCCGTCTGCACGATGCCCCGGGCCTGCGAGCCTCCTCCCATAATGATGTCGTTGCAGGTGGCTATGATGTCATTGGCGTACAGCAGCATTCCGGTGGACGCTTCACCACGTCCTTCAATGCGGTTGCCGGTCAGGGCGATACGGTTGTTGCGCGAGAAATCCACGCCGCCCGTGGTGTCAATGTACCACCCCGCGACAATGCCGTTGGGACCATATTTATGGGGGTATGGAATGCCGGAGTCCGCCGTGGTGATTCGATTGTTCTCTATGGAAATACTGCCACGGCCCTTGCCGCCGAGCGAGTTGTCCAATACCTCGATACCGTTTCGTGAAGCGCGGTGAATGGTGTTGTTCTTAATTGTTATTTCAGCATCCCACGTCCAGTCGACCATGACTCCGTAACCCGCTGTGCGTTCCGGTTTGCCGGTTTCCATGAAAAAACGGTTGTTTTCGATGCGGATGGTGCCGGTCGCAGCGCGTTTTATGGCCTTTTCCCTAAAGTCGAGCCTGTTGCCGACGACGACGCCTGCCATGAAGGGGAGTGTGTCGCCGTCGGACCATCGTATGCCGGTCTCTTGTGGAATGACGTCCGTGATGGTGCAACCGCGCAGGTCAAGGCCGCCTGCATGCGGGAAGTGAAGCGGGGTTCCTTTGGCTCCGTCAAAATGAATGGAGCGGATGGCTATGATCGGCCCGTTGCGGGACGGCTGTGCCCCTTTGACGGGAAGCGGTGAGTAGAAGGTCCACCAACCGCCGGAGATTTTCGTCTTGGGTTCGTCAACACTGTCGAATTCGCCTTTGATACGAATGTCTTTCGTGATTTTTATGCGTCCCTCAGGACCGAAATTGAAGCGGCCTTTCAGGAGAACTGTCCCTCCGGCGTCAACTGCGGCCTGAACATTGGCGATGTCTTGTCCTGGATTGCCGGTGCCGATCACGGTCTGTTCGGCGATGGCGGGGAGTGCGGTCAGGCAGATCAGGAACAGGGCGATAAGAAGGCGATGCATATCCTCTCCGTGAAGGTGTTAACTGTATTGGGCGGAATTTACATGCTTTGTCGTGCTTTTACAATGTGCCCGGAAATTCCTGCCCATATGGGCCTTGATATTGACCAAGAATATCTGCTTGTTGAAGGCGTTATATATTTATCTGAAATGTTGTGCCGCAGAGTGAAAAGCCTGTAACAATGGAACAGACTGAAAAGAGTCTGGAATATTTTGTTTGAAGTATCGACATGGCGATTTCTGGAGGTCCGGGATGCGTTTGAAGACAAGAATGACCTTGATGCAGGTTGCGACAGTCGTCGCTGCTATTGTGGCATTATGTTGGGTTTTTGTTCAACAGATCTCGCGGTACGGGGAAACCGAAATGGAGAAATTCCGCACAGAGATGCTTGAAGACGAAAAACAGCAGCTCAAGGATTTCGTGCAGATGGCTGTCGGTACGATAGACAGCTACTATAAACGGTCACAGGATGTTGAAGCCTTGAAGCAGGCCAAACGAGACGAACTCAAGCGTGTCGTGGACGCCGTTTATGGGCAGTTGGATGCGTTTCACAGAGAGCATCCGGGATTGAGCCGATTCGAGTTGATCGAGGGGATGAAGAGCATCGTTCTGCCTGCCCGATACGATGGGGACAACTATTTATGGGTGCAGGACCTTGATAGCGTTATGTTGATTCACCCTTCTTCCAAGCTGACCGGGAAGGACATGAGTCAGTTCAAGGATCCGAAGGGGAATTACATGATTCGGGACATGACGGAGATTGCCAAGCGGGACGGCGAGGGCATGTCGTCTTATTGGTGGCCGAAGCCGGGAGAACAGGAGGCCAAGCTCAAAATTTCATATGTGCGTCTGTTGCCGGATGCCGGATTGATTATCGGTTCCGGAGCCTGGATTGAAGATATTACAGCCGAGATGAAGGGCGAAGCCTTGAGACAGGTCGCCAAGATGCGGCTTTCCGATGGAAACTATTTCTGGATCAATGACATGACTCCGAAAATGGTCATGCATCCGATCAAACCAGCTTTGGACGGAAAGAATGTCGGCGCAATGACCGATGCCAAGGGAAAGCAATTGTTCAGGGCCATGGTAGAGGTGGCTGAGACAGATGGGCAGGGGTATGTGGACTATTTTTGGGGTAAGCCCGGAAAGGATGGTGATTTCCCGAAGCTTTCCTTTGTGAAGCTGTTCAAGCCGTGGGGCTGGGTCATCGGAATGGGGGTTTATATTGACAATATCGACACGGCGGTTGCAGCCAAGCAGGTCGCCCTTGAGGAAGCAATCCATTCCATGGTTGTCTTTGTGCTGGGAATTTCTCTTTTGCTCGCCGTGCTGAGTGTGGTTGCGGGAGTTTTGGGATCACGCTCCGTTACCAATACCATCGGGGGCGAGCCCGTGGACATCGCCGGAATTGCCGCGCGTGTTTCCGGCGGTGATCTGACCATTGCATCGACGACGGGCAATGGTGTTGTCGAGCGCGGTATATTGAAGTCCATGAAGGAAATGGCTGGCAATCTGCGTGTCGTGGTCGGGGATGTTCAGTCAGCCACCAACAATGTGGCCGCAGGGAGTGAGGAGCTGTCCACGTCATCCGAAACTTTGTCGCAGTCCACCGTAGAACAGGCCGCGTCCATTGAGGAAGTTTCTTCCTCCCTTGTGGAGATCGTCGGTTCCATTCGAAAGAATGCGGATAATGCGGAGGCTACCAGCCGTATCGCGGATTCGACCAACAACGACATCAAATCAGGTGAGGAGTCTGTGGAACGGACGGTCGAGGCCATGCGCGAGATTGCCGACAAGATTGTTTTCATCGAAGAAATAGCGCGCCAGACCAACCTGCTTGCTCTCAACGCAGCCATTGAGGCGGCTCGTGCCGGGGAACAGGGCAAGGGGTTTGCCGTCGTTGCGGCCGAGGTCCGGAAACTGGCAGAGCGGAGTGCGACCACGGCTCAGGAGATCAGTGAGCTTTCCGCATCAAGTGTCGAGGTTGCCGAGGAGACTGGAGAGCTGTTTGCCCGTTTGACGCCCGAGATTGCCAAAACGGCCGGACTTATCAAGGAAGTCGCCGAAGTCTGCGCGGAACAGAATCATGGTGTCAGTCAGATTGAACGTGCTGTTGAACAGTTGGATACTGTGGTGCAGCAGAATGCCATGGCGTCAGAGGAAATGGCTTCAACCTCCGAGGAACTCGCCAGTCAGGCTGCCACGCTTCAGGAGGCCATGCAGTATTTCCGTGTTGATCCTGCTGACGGAGGATTTGCTTCACGCTCACGGATGCAGGCTTTGCCCGGTCCTGATGCTGATTTGGAGCAGTGAGAGTTGCAGTTTAGTAGCCGCGTTTTGGCGGAACGGTCCGGTTGTGAGGTGATCGCAGCCGGACCTTTTCATTTTCCCGGTCCTGCCGTTGAACAGCCTGTGCCACGGTTTCGCATGCCGTCTGAAGGTCTCCGTCATTGCTGATGGCGGATACTTGTTCTTTCAGGGCTGTCGCGATGATGCGCTGGTCCGCCCAGTTCGGGTAGTTGGTCCAATAGTGAAGTGCCTTCGCCCTGTCTTCAAGCTTGGCAGATGCGTAGCCAGCATGAAGGTAGGCATCCGGGATTTCCTTCACGGAAAGGGCCTTGTCAAAAACGTTCAGTGCATCCTGGTGGCGTCCCAATCGGGTGTAGCAGATGCCTGCCATGGCGAGGCGTGACGGCCGAATATCTTTGCCCGCCTGTTTCTGCTGTGCAAAGTGGGCATCAAAGGCCTTGGCCGCGTCTCGAAAGAATTCTTTTGCACGTTCAAAGTCATTTCGCAGTTCCGCTGCGCGCGCTCTTTCGAAATTCTTTTCACCTTTTCTGTGGGCCGGGGTCTCGAAAAAAGGACTCATGTCTGGTTTTTCTCCGCAGTCGTATCAACGACAGGCAGTTCGATGATGAAGGAGCAGCCTCCTGAATCAGGGCAATTGACGTTTATGCTGCCGTTGAGATCATCTATGATATGCTTGCAGATGGAAAGCCCCAATCCTGCACCTGTCGGTTTGCTGATGTGATATTCTTCATCGTATACCTGATGGAATGGTTCGAATATCTTGTCGCGTTCCTGTTCCGGGATGCCCGGTCCGTCATCGCTTATGGTGATGCGCAGCTTGTTTGTCGAAGTTGTGTCTGCGGTCAGGCGGACAGTGCCGTTGCCCGAAAATTTTGCTCCGTTGTCAAGGAGATTGAGAAGCACCTGTGTCATGCTGTCCGGGTTGCCCATGACCGGTGGCAGGTCCGGGGGGGTGCTGACTTCAAGCGAGACGCTCGGATAGGCCGTGAAATAGGACTGGCTGAGCCCCGCTGCACGTTGGATGATCGCCGCGGTGTCGATCGGTTGCCGTTCCTGATATGCCGTTCCTGATTTGATTTTTGAAAGGAGCAGGAAGTTGTCGATGAGGCCGAGCAGGCGGGCGGCTTCATCGCTGATGACCGCGAGATTGGTGTTCATTCGTCCGGCACGCTTGGTCAGTGACGTGTTGCCCGTGGTCAGCGGCATGAAGTCCCGGGCAAAATCCCGGTTGGTCAGTTTGGTGTAGCCGATGATGGAGGTCAGCGGCGTTTTCAGCTCATGGCTTACGGTGCTCAGCAGAGCGGATTTGAGCCTGTCCACTTCCGTCAGTCGGGCGTTGGCCTCTTCAAGCTGCGCCGCTTTGTGCTCAAGCGCCTGAGTCCGTTCGATTATCATGTTTTCAAGATTTCTGTTCAGGGAGGCAATGGCTTTTTCGGATTCCCTGCGTTTGGTCATATCCACGATGAACGCGAATTCGAATTCCTTTTCGTCAAATTTGATGTAATGGCTGGTTACCTCCAGAGGGAAGATGGTGCCGTCTTTTTTGCGGCCTGTGATTTCAAAGGTCATGTGGTGGATGGCAGTGAGTTTCTCCCACACCATCGCACGGATGGCGGCATCCGGCGTAAGATCGGGAACCTGCATGGAGAGCAGTTCGTTACGGCTGTAACCGAACAGTTCGCATGCCGCGTTGTTTACATAACTAAAGGAGCCGTCCGGCTTGACCCAGAAGATGCTGACTGCGGCATTGTCCACAGTGAATTTTGTCAGCGTAAGGGCTTCTTCCGAGCGCTTGTGGTTGGTAATGTCCATGAATTGGACCGCGAGTTGTCCCGGTTGTATGCGGAACGCATTGACCTGATACGCCCCGTTGATTTCGCCATTGCGGTATCGGATGTCTTCGGTCTGCCAAGCTCTTCCGGAAGTGCAGGCTTCCCTGTAGTGATCAGGAACTCCTGTGAATTCAAGGGCCGGGAAGGCCTCTTCTATGGTTTTGCCGATAAGGGGGGGGTGGTCAATACCGAGCATGGTGTCTGCCGCCGGGTTTGCGCCGGTGAAGACGAGGTCGTGGTTGGATTTGAGGGTGTAGAGGTGGATGCCCATGGGCGAGGAATCCACGATGTTGCGAAATTGTTCTTCTGAAGCCCGGAGTGCTTTTTCGGTTTGGCGCTGTTGCTCTGTCTTTATTTCCAATTTCCTAAGATGGTCTTCTGCCTTGAGCTGTTCACCCGTTTCAACGGGGAGTTTGTTTATGAGCATGTAGACGACCCATGCTCCGGTAAGCAGATTGACAGCCTTGGGAATGAAAACCATTTCCGGACGGCCGAGCAGGTCTCTGATCCATGTCGGCAGCACCCCTATCTGCGCCGTTCGCCATATACCGAAGTACACGCTTTCGAACAGCGTGCGGGCTGCATCGACAGTGAGGATTAACAGGACAGTGACAAAGAAGGCGCTCTGAATTTTTCTGCTGGACAGGCGCTTGATGCAAAAGCACAGCACCCCCGCCCAAACAGCGGTGAGGAGCCAATAGATCAGTGGGGTAAGAAGCTTGAACATGCCTTTCGTCCTGTATTTGTCTTTGAAGGTAACACGGACGAAAGGTGGGGGCCATAGTGTTATAGTTGGATGCCAATGCATCAAAAAAAGGGCCGGACGATCATTCGTCCGGCCCTGATGGTTCGCTTTGGAGCGGTGGAGCTAGGCTTCTTCCTCAACCGGAGCTTCGGAGATGGCGCACTCGGTGGTCAGCAGCATGCTGGAAACGCTGGCAGCGTTCTGCAGTGCGATGCGGGTGACCTTCTTGGGATCAATGACACCTTCCTTGACCAGGTCGATGTACTCGCCGGTGGCGGCGTTGAAACCGTTGTTGCCCTTGAGGGCTTTGACCTTCTCAACGACCACGGTACCTTCGAGGCCGCAGTTGTTGGCGATCTGCTTGAGGGGCTCTTCAATGGCGCGGGCGATGATTTCCACACCGGCCTGTTCGGTGTCTCCACCGGCCTTGAGCTTGGCGAGCACCTTGCCTGCGCGGACCAGTGCGGTACCGCCGCCGGGGACGATGCCTTCGTCAACGGCTGCGCGGGTGGCGTTGAGGGCATCCTCGACGCGGTCCTTGCGCTCTTTCATTTCCACTTCAGTGGCTGCGCCGACTTTGACGACGGCAACGCCGCCGACCAGCTTGGCCAGACGTTCCTGAAGTTTTTCACGGTCATAGTCGCTGGAAGCGTTCATGACCATCTTGTTGATTTCGTCGCAGCGTGCGTCCACAGCGGCCTTGTCGCCGGTGCCACCGACGATGAGGGTGTTCTTCTTGCTGATGACGACCTTTTTGGCGGAGCCGAAGTCGCCGGGCTGGATGGATTCCAGAGTGGTGGCAGTGTCTTCGCTGACCACGTTGGCACCGGTCATGATGGCGATGTCGCGGACCATGTCCTTGCGGCGGTCACCGAAGCCGGGAGCCTTGACGGCGCAGACCTTGAGGGCGCCGCGCATGGCGTTGATGGTGATGCCTGCCAGTGCTTCGTTTTCGACGGTCTCGGCGATGATGAGCAGCGGGCGTTCAGCCTTGGCAACGGCTTCCAGAATGGGAACCAGCGGCTTGATGTTGGAGATTTTTCCTTCGGACAGCAGGATGAAGGGATTTTCAAAGACGGCTTCCTGCTTGTCGTGATCGGTGACGAAGTAAGGGGAAAGCCAGCCGTTGTCCCACTGCATGCCTTCAACCACGTCCAGCTCGGTGCTGATGCCCTGAGATTCCTCAACGGTGATGACGCCGTTGTCGCCGACTTTTTCCACGGCTTCGGCGAGGATGTCACCGATGGTGGAGTCGTTGTTGGCGGAAATGGCGCCGACCTGTGCGATTTCAGAGCTTTTCTTGACGGGCTTGGCCATCTTGTCCAGCTCGGCCACGACGGCTTCGACTGCAACGTCAATGCCGCGCTTGATGGACATGGGGTTGCGGCCTGCGGCCAGCAGCTTGACGCCTTCGTTGAAAACGGCCTGAGCCAGAATGGTGGCGGTGGTGGTACCGTCTCCGGCGATGTCGTTGGTCTTGGAAGCGACTTCCTTGACCATCTGGGCACCCATGTTTTCGAGCTTGTCTTCGAGGTCGATCTTTTCAGCGACGGTGACGCCGTCCTTGGTGACCTGCGGAGCGCCCCAGGTCTTTTCGAGCATGACGTTGCGGCCTTTGGGGCCGAGAGTGACTTTGACGGCGTTGGCCAGAGTGTTCACGCCGTTCTGCATGCCCTCACGGGCGACTGCCTTGTAATCAATTGCTTTTGCCATTGTATGTCAGTCCTATGGAATTCAGTTTGAAAAATTAAGCAAATACGCCGAGGATGTCGTCTTCACGCATGATGACGAGTTCCTCACCATCCATGGAAAATTCGCTGCCTGCGTATTTGGCAAACAGTACGGCGTCTCCGGCCTTGACGGTCTTGCATTCGGGACCGGCAGCCAGGATTTCGCCGCCCTGCGGCTTTTCCTTGGCGGAATCCGGGATGTAGATGCCCCCGGCAGTCTTTTCTTCTTCAGCCTTTCTCTTGACGATCACACGGTCATTCAGCGGTTTCAAACCCATTTTAAACTCCTTATGAAATGATGTCCCCGTTTTGGGGTGCGTGTCGATATTGACTGCGGACAGAGATAAGAACCCTGTCTTTGTTGTCAACAGTTTGAACGTATTATTTTTGCGAAGTCGTTTCATACTCCCCCTTGAAATTGTATGTGAACCCCGGTAACAAGCTATTAATGAAGAAAATCCTATTCCGTTCATGAAGGAGAAGAAGTAATGGAACCCGGCCTGCGGCGATTGGTGGTGGTGTCTAATCGACTTCCGGCAACCCTCAAGAAGGAGGGCGACTGCTGGAAGGTCAAGGCGGGAGCAGGCGGTCTGGTCACGGCCCTGGCTCCGGTGCTCAAGAATCGCGGCGGTGTCTGGATCGGCTGGTCCGGGGCGTCCGATCCCACGCTGGATGTTGACGGACTGCTTTCCAATTTTTCTTCCGAAGCGGGGTATGACCTGTTTACCGTTCCCCTGACGCAGGAAGAGGTGGACGGCTACTACTTCGGTTTTTCCAATGAGATCATCTGGCCGCTTTTCCATGACCTCCAGACCCGTTGCCGTTTTGCGCCGGAATACTGGCGTATGTACCTGGAAGTTAATTTCAAGTTTGCAGAAGTAGTGGCGCGCAAGACGTCGCCGGATGACTACGTCTGGATTCACGATTATCATCTCATGCATCAGGCCTTTTTCCTTAAAAGCATGGGGGTAAAGCGGACGACCGGTTTTTTCTTACACATTCCGTTTCCGCCGCCGGACATTTTCATGAAGCTTCCGTGGCGATGGAAGCTGATTCAGGCTCTTACCGAATTCGATCTAGTGGGTTTTCAGACATTGCAGGATCGAAAGAATTTTGCCGAATGCCTGCGACGTCTTGTTCCCGAGGCTCGATTCGAGGGGCGTGGTGCGGTCATCAATGTGAAAGTGGGCGTCCGGAAATTTCGTCTTGGCGCATTTCCTATCTCCATCGATTTCAATCAGTTTAATTCAATGGCTGAAAAATCTGAAGTGGCGCAGAAGGCTTTCCGGATAAGAGAGGCGCTTCGGCATAGGAAGATCATTCTTGGCGTGGACCGGCTTGACTATACCAAGGGCATTCCCGAGCGTATCCGTTCATTCCATACATTGCTGAGTCGCTATCCCGAACTGGCCGGTCGTGTGAACTTTGTTCAGATTGCCGTCCCAAGCCGCGAGGAAGTGGATGAATACAAGGAGTTGCGGACCGAGATCGAGCAGCTCGTGGGACGCGTCAACGGTGAGTTCTCGTTTCCGGGCTGGGTTCCGGTTCACTACCATTACAAGAGTTTTCCCCATGATGAACTGGTGGCATACTATGCCGCTGCCGACATCGGACTGGTTACCCCTTTGCGTGACGGCATGAACCTTGTTGCCAAGGAATATTGCGCGAGCAACACGAGTGAAGACGGTGTTCTCATCTTGAGTGAATTTGCGGGCGCGGCCGCGCAGTTGCAGAAAGATGCCTATCTCGTCAATCCGTACGACATGGAAGGCATTGCCAAGGCCATGAATCGAGCCCTTCACTGGGACAAGGCAGAGCGCCGCGAGCACATGGTCGGCCTGCGCGATCAGATTCGGAAAAACAACATCTATTGGTGGGTTGATTCATTCCTTCAGGCGGGAATCGCCAAAAGTCTGGATGACTTCCCCGAGGTGGAGTCGCTGGAATATGAGCCGGGATAGAAATGAAATGAAGAGGGCCTGAATATTAAGGAGCCTCTTTTCCTGTCGTGAGACCCAAATCCTGTTTTTGTCGTTAAGCTGCTTCTCCTGTTCGGTGTACCACCGCTTTGTCGGGGCGGCCGAGATCCTTGTGAGAGCATGCATACCGCGTTTCGACTTCTGTTCGGAACGGGAATCTTCGCCCGTGGTGTGGGACAATTCCTTTTCTCAATATGATATCAGTTTTTTTTATCTTTTGGATAAAAAAGATTCGTTTGCTTAATTTGTTTTTGTCAGACATTTTCTTGCTGCTGTGTATTTGATTTGTTTATAAATAGTCATAATTATTACTGTAAATCAATTCCAGTCAGTCGAATTCAATCTGCTTCAAACGCTTTCCAATGGAGCGGCATGGTTTCGAAATTGTGTTTCAACTACGTTGTCCGCGCAATTGGTCGCGGGAGGCAAAACAAAAATATTAAAGGCAAGAAAATGACTGCATACATGTACCTTACTTTGGCAATTGCATTCGAAGTGGTGGCAACGAGCGCGCTGAAAGCGTCTGACGGATTCACGAAACTGCTTCCCAGCCTGATCGTCGTGGTAGGATATGCCGCGACATTCTACTTTTTCTCCATCGTTTTGAAAACGATGCCCGTTGGCGTGGCCTATGCCATCTGGTGCGGACTGGGTATCGTTCTCGTGACCGTCACAAGCATGATCCTGTATCATCAGGTGCCCGATCTGCCTGCAATAATCGGCATGGGGCTGATTCTGGCTGGTGTATGCATAATAAATTACTTCTCTAAGACGATCGTCCACTGATTTCGGTTGCCGAGGAACGGCCTGCATAAAGCCTGTTCAGGCTTGACTTGCAGCTTGCGGACTGTTCCCGGTCCATTGACCGAATCCTCCCATTTGAGCCTGCTCCCTGTTTGGGGTAGGCTCTTTTCATGCTCACACTCAAATGCGCGGACTGCCGCCGGAAACTTTGGAAGTATTACAAGATCGGGCAGGGCGAAGTGCATCGCTGCCACAAGGACCGAATCAAGAAGGTCTGGAACATGGTCGAGAAGGACGGCAAGGTCTTTTGCGCCTGCGGCAGGGCCGTGGGCATTGACCGAGGCTCCTACTATACCATGGACAAGAAGGCGTTCACCTACAAGGGGACCAAGACGAACGGCTGAGCGTGGTTGTTTTCGGGGCGGGTCAGGTTTCAGCTTTCACCGTATGAAATGCGAAGTTGTTCTTGCCGCCGCGTTTGACGTCATACATGGCCTTGTCTGCGGCTTCGAGCAGTCCGTCTGGAGTGCCCGCGTCAGTCGGAAAGAGCGCGATGCCGAGAGATGCGCCTGTGTTCACCATATGACCATCAATGTTGTACGGGGAGCGCAACTTTTCCACCAATTGTCCTGCTATTCCGGAAATATAGCCCCGGTCTGGTGCCTTGGGCAGGACTGCGATGAATTCGTCACCGCCGATTCGGTAGGTCTTTCCCTGTTGCCCCATGACAAATTTCATGCGTCGGGCCGTGCGTACAAGCAGAGTGTCTCCGGCCTTGTGGCCGAGTGTGTCATTGACTTCCTTGAATCCGTCGAGGTCGATGAACAGTACCGCCACTTGTGACTGGGCTTCTCCCGCTTCTGCCAAAACGTCCGGCAGGGCCTCTTCCAGAGCCAGTCTGTTGCTCAGGCCTGTGAGTATGTCCCGATAGGCTCGCTGGTCTGCGGCCTTTTCCTGTGCCGGATCATGTACGGTGCAGAAATAGGCATTGTGGTCGGGGGAGAAGATCGCGTTCCAGTTGAGGCGGATGTGCTTTTCATTCTTGCACAGAAAACGGAACGAGAACGTTGTTGATCCGATATCCGAGGTGATGAGTTTCTGCATGTCGGCAAAAACGCGTTCCCGGTCGTCAAAATGGATGTGCTCGATAAGGTATCGCCCCTGCAATTCCTCGCGGCTGATGCCGATGGTGCGTTCCCAATGGGTGTTCACATCTTCGAACTGTCCGTCGATGGAGATGACCGCACACATGTCGGGCGAAAGAGACAGCCATGCGTACCGCTCTACGTAGAACAGGCGTTCCAGAGTGTACGGATCATTGCATTCGTTTATTAGCCAGTCGATATCCATAGAGACGACCTTTACAACGTTTACAGAATCGTTTCCAGAGGAAAAAAAGAAAAATGAGACTGTGTTGGGCGGAAATATTCTAGGCGAGTATCGGTTTCGTTCCGCTAAACGGGTTGACAGGGGGCGCATCGTTCGTGACAGTGCCTCCTATCGGTTGAATTTTGTGCATACACCATGATGAGGAGCCTGTTTTGAAGAAGATAGTACTTTTACCCGCGTTGCTGCTTATGCTGCTGACTGCTGGCGGCGCTGCGGCACAAACTGAAAAATGTAACGCCATTCCCTGGGGCGAAGCGTTGTCGTCTGTCGAGGAAATCGAGTATTCCCACACTGCGGGCGGCATCCGCTATTATCTTGTCAAGAAGGTCAAGGCGTGCGGTATTTCCAAGATAGAAGACACCCGCGTCACCTATGGATTCCGGGAAAATAAGCTTTACACCACCATCGTTGAAATCGAAAAAGCCCGTGATGTGAAGAATGTCATTGCCATTCTCATGGATGATTACGGTCTGCCCGACCACAAGAAGAGCGACGGCTGGGATATCTACAAGTGGGAAAATGAGAATCTCAAGATCAAGCTCAAGAGCCAGTATTCCACTGATCGCATCAAGATCGGCATGTACTACAAGCCGCTTATGCCCAAGGAATAATAAGTATACAGATGAAGGAAGGCCCGGAGAGGAAAATCTTCGGGCCTTTTTTGTCGGGGAAATTCCGAGGCGTTACAGCACGCGGCGGGCTCCGATGTAGTGGGTTTGCCAATAGGGCATGGAAAGTGACGATTCCATGACTCGTTTTCCGGAACTGGGGGCGTGTATGAAGGTGCCCCGGTCAGTGACGATGCCGACATGCAGGGTTTTGCTTTTCTTGGTGACCTTGTGAAAAACGAGGTCGCCGGGACGGAGCTTGGAGCGGGAGACCGCACGGCCTGCGGAAAATTGCTGCCACGAGACGCGCGGCAGTGTGATGCCGTGCTGCTGGTAGGTGAACCAGATGAGGCCGGAGCAGTCAAACCCTTCGCGAGGAGATTCGCCGCCCCATTTGTAGGGCGCGCCGATCATGGTGCGTGCGGTGCGGACGACGGCTGCGGCCCTGCCTGATGCCGGAGCGTGTTGCACTCGGGCGGGATGCGCGCCGGGTGGCGCGGCTGATTTGGTGGCGCAGCCGCCTGCCGGGAGGAGTAATGCAAGCGCGCACAGCATCCCCAATCCTCGAAAAAGGTTTTGGAGAAGGGCACGACATTCGGGCATTTCAACCTCCGATTACTTGTTCACCTTGAGATAGGATTTGACGCTTCTCACACCCGGAATGGCTTTGGCATGTGCCTCGGCTCGGTCCTTGGCCGTCTGGGTTCCCACGATGCCGAGCAGGATGACGTTGCACTGCACTGTTTCGACATTGATGTTGGTGGACCAGATTTCCTTGTCGGTCATCAGCTTGTTCCAGAGGCGCGTGTGGATATCGAGGCTGTCGGTGGTGGAGCAGTCGTCGTTTTCCTTTTTGGGCAGCAGGTAGGTGGTCACCTGTCGTACGCCCTTGACCGCTTTGGCGATTTCCACGGCCCGGGTCACCTGATCGTGGCTTTCATATTCGCCGGTGATGTAGACATGTCCTTCGTAACAGGCGGCGTCAAAGTCGAGATATTTGACCGTAGCGTCGGCCAGAAAATCCTTTTCAATGGTCAGGCCGATTTTTTCATCGCCTGCCCAGTCGCCGACATTACGTTCCTCGACCGCCACATCGTAGACCGCGCAGCCGCCGAAAAGACCTGTCGCCGTCAACAGGCTGAAAAGCATGAGCAGTGTAGTCAATCTATGCATGGGTTCTCCCTTGGATACTTTCTAGACATTTTCTACATACGCATTTTGCCTGTCTCCTGCAAGAACGGCGCGTATGGACAAGCTCTGCTCTATCCCGTTATAGTCATTGAATGTCCGATACCGTCCGCCGTCGTGTCCTGAAATGGATCATTCTCCTCACCCCGTGGGTATTATCCCTGTTCCTTGCCGCAGGGTGGGGGATTTCCGTGTGGACTCCGCAGTATCTTGAACGGCTTATCTCGAATTTGGCAGACGAAATGGGCGTGCCGCTTGAGGAATTTCATATCCGCGATGCCGGATTGTTTTCCGCGGACATCGGCCCTGTGCGTATTGGCTCGGAAGAAGATGGCCTTCGGGTGAACAATGTGCAGGCTTCGTATTCTCCTGCTTCACTCAAGGCCGAGCGGGTGGATTCGATTACGGTGAGCGGCCTTGAAATTGACGCGGAATATGACGGGCAGTCATTTATCCTGCCGCTGCTCGACTTGTTCCCCAAGGGAAAGGGCGATGCCGCCGATTCCGAAGGGCTGCCGGAACTGCCGTTTGGTACTCTGGTCGTTGAGGATTCCTTCCTGTTTTTCGATTACCTCGGAACCCGCTTGGTCCTTCCGTTTTCCGCTACCGTGACTCCGGGGCGCGGTTTGGCGTTTGTCGGAGACGTGCGCCTGCGCGATCAGTTGATGGCTTTCAGCGGCACTCTCGGACCGGCAGGGAAAAAGCTGGCCGTAGAGTTGGAGACACATGATTTCCGGCTCGGCAGTCTTGCGGATCTGCTGCCCGTCTCGGTTCGCGGCGGGGTGAACCTGAGCGGCACGGTGAATGCCGATCTGGACGCGCCGGAAGATGTACATGCAGCCTTTACCCTGTCTGTCGATCATCCCGATTGTCCTGATTCCGGTATCACGTTCGTCCCGGGGACTGTACTTGCCGTCAATGGGACCGTGGCAGAGCGGGGTGTGGCACTCTCGTTTGCCCCTGTCTCACTTGTCGCCCCACACCCCGTGACGCTTCAATTGCCCGAGGTTCGTTTATCGCAGGAAGAGGTGCATGCCGCTTTTTCCGTTGCAGCCATGGGAATCGAAATGCCCGGTGAATTTTCTGCAAAACATGCTGACGGGGAGTGGGCTTTCGAGCTTGCTGCGGATAATCCGGTCTCCCAGCGTCTTGAAACCGTCGGGCGTGCCATCGGAGTCGGTGGGCTGGCTTTTTCGGCAAAAGGGACGGCGGCAGGTGACGGGGTGGACATGGTTGTTCAGGCCTCTACCGGGCGGATCAATCTGGACGGGACCGGCCTGCGTACCGGCAGGGTCAAACTTTCGCTTCCGCTAAAATGGCCCGCGTTGGGGAAAAATACATCCGGCAGCCTGTCGGTTTCCGGTCTGCGGCACGGGAAGATGCGGCTCGGTTCGGTGCATGCAAAGCTACGGCAGGAAGCCACGAACGTCGGGTTCGGCGGTGTGTTCGCAACGGAGCTGCTTCCCGGTCTGCGAGTCCCGTTTTCCGGCAGTTCATCCATGACCGGGCGCGAGGCCACCCTGAAATTCAAGGTGCCTCGTTATGTTTTGCCTGAAGGGTTTGATGCGTCGAAGCTGCATGCGTCCCTCAAGGATATTGCCTTCACCGGAAATCTGAATATCGAGGGCGGGGTGGATGTCAGTCAGGATGGTATCGACAGTCGGCTCGGCGTTTTCCTCACGGGCGGTTCTGCCACGTTTGGTGAAGGCGGCATGAAGATAGATGGCATTCGGGTCTATTTCGAATCGCCCGACATCATCGATTTTCATAGTTCTCCGGCGCAGGTGTTTGCTTTTGATTCGTTCACGGCCGAGGGAATTCGTGTGGAGAACGGTCTGGTTACGTTTCAGTTGGAGCCGAGGGGCGTGGTGCTTGTGGAGCGCGGACGTTTCAAGTGGTGCGACGGGTTTGTCGAGAGCCGGGCGTTTCGCGTGGTGCCGGGGCTGGACGAATATGACGTGACCTTGTTCTGCACCAATCTGAAGTTGACGCAGTTGCTGCATCAGCTCGGACTGGCAAAGGCCAAAGGGGATTCCGCGTTGTCAGGTGAGCTTCCGGTGACGTGGAAACGTGGGCAAATATCGTTCAACAACGGATTTTTGCACTCGACTCCGGGGCAGGGCGGCGTCATTCAGGTTGAGGCCATGGAAGATTTGGTGCAATCCATTCCCAAGGGGACGCCTCAGCGAGGACAGCTGGAACTGGCGCGTGCCGCCATCAAGGATTTCGAATACAAGTGGGTACGCATCAAGGCCGATACCGTAGGCAGGGACTTGCTTGTGCGTCTGTCGGTCGACGGAAAACCGGTCAGCACGCTGCCCTTTGTGTATCGCAAGGAGTTCGGTGGTTTCGCCATGGTCGAGGGTGACGTCAAGGGGTCCAATTTCCAGGGGCTGCGACTGGATGTGAATTTCTCATTACCTCTGGACCGTATTTTGCTGTATAAAAACCTCATAAAGAGGATTGAATAAGGGGAACATCATGAAAAACATCATGGCACTGACAACTGTCATCCTGCTGCTCGCCGTATGGGGGTGCTCGACCAGTCACAGGGTCGAGGTCGCTCCGGTGGAGGTCAAGCCCATCCACATTACCATTGACGTCAACGTCAAGGTGGATAAGGAACTTGACGACTTCTTCTCAGACATCGACGATGCCGCAGCCAGCCCGGAGGCCGAAAATGCGAAATAAGACTTATGTAATATCCATACTCACGCTTGTCGTCTGTCTGATTGGCTCGGCCGCTCTGGCCGGGGGACTCAAGGACCGCATCCGGGCTCGTGTACCTGCCATCAACTCCCTCAAGGCGCAGGGTGTGGTGGGCGAAAGCAACGTTGGTTTGCTGGAGTACATCTCCGTGAAGCAGGAAATTGAGGTTGTGCGTTCGGAAAATGCGGACCGCCTGATTGTCTACAAGGCGATTGCCCAGAAGACCGGGACAACCGTGAATGTTGTTGGACAGCGTCGAGCCGCCAAGATTGCCCAGAAGGCTCCTTCCGGCACCTGGCTTCAGGGCGCGGATGGAAAGTGGTATCAGAAATAACAGCCGTTTCCGGCACATGAACGAATAACCATGGCGGCGCGGTGTCCCAGAGGCACCTGCGCCGCCGATATTTTCAGACCATGCCCGAAGTCCGTTTTGTTACCGTGAGCAAGGCCGAATCCGGCCAGAAGCTTTTGCAGTTCCTTGAACGCCGTTTGACCGGTGATGTGCCGAGGTCCGCGATTCAGCGATGGATTCGCAAAGGGCAGGTGCGTGTGGACAAGGGGCGCAAAAAGCCGTTCGACCGTATTCATGAAGGTCAGGTTGTTCGAATTCCACCCTATACTCCCGGCGATGTGAAGCCCGTCGAGGCGGGCGGTACGCTTGTGGTGGCCTACGAAGATGAGCATATCCTTGCCATTGCCAAGCCCGCTGGTCTGGCTGCGCACGGTGGCGACAAGGTCACCGATTCCGTGGCCGGTCGGCTGGCAGTCATGTACCCGGATGCCGATTTCCGGCCCACGCTCGCGCACCGGCTTGATCGGGATACCTCCGGCCTGTTGCTGGTCGCAAAGGATTACGAAACCCTGCGGCAACTGAACGATCAGTTCGCGTCCGGCGGGGTGGGCAAGCTCTATCTCGCATGGGTTAAGGGCCAGTGGCGGGAGCAGGGCGAAGTTTTGCTTGAGGACCGCATGGAAAAGAAGGGAACGCCGGGACAGGAAAAAGTCCGCACCGGCTCGGGAAAGACAGCGCTCGCCCGCGTGAAGGGGCTTGTCTCCGGTCCGAAACAGAGCCTTGTCGCGGTCCGGTTGCTCACAGGAAGGACGCACCAGATTCGTGTGCAGCTTGCCTCGCGGAAACATCCGGTCCTCGGTGACAGAAAGTACGGCTTCGGCAACGTGCGTGGTGCCATGCGGCTGCATTGCTGCGCCATGTGTGTGGATGGGGTGACGCATTCGCTGCTTCCGCCCTGGACGGGGAAATGGGCGGTGTCAGAGGATGTTTTGCGTGAGGCGTTGGGGATGCTTTTTGACGGGTAGGTTATCGGTTGGTTGTTGATTGGTGTTTTTTTAGGGAAAGGCAGAAAAGCGAAAGACAGAAATCCAGTCGCGTACGCTCCCTCCGTGTCCTACGCGGACGGCGGTTCTTTCTTGGCTGAGCCGGCCCAAGAAAGAACCAAAGAAACCCGGCTTTATCTTGATTTACCCGCCAAGTCCTCACCGCCAAGAATCTGATCTGATCGGGGCGGCTCCACTCCATGAAAAGCGTAGTCCCTGCCGTTCCGGGCAGTACGGGATTATGTTGATTCATACATATCCCGTTACCAAAGCCGCCTTCCCCGATCTGTCAGCTTCTAAGGCTTGTGAGGTTTAATTGGCTCACTGGGCACTTTGGTTGGAAAGGCGACGAGAGACAAGTGCGGTAACGTAATTATTTCTGCTGTTTCCCTGCTTGCCTTCCATTCTTACTTCCACACAAAAACCGGCACTAGCCCTTATCTTCGAAGCCTAGAAGCTGACAAAACGGAAGCCGCGGCTTTTCGAATCTGGAGCCGTCCCCGGCGACTTGATTCGGGAGCGGCTCGTTTTGATCAGATTCTTGGTTACGAAGATACAAGGCGGATAAGCTAAGCAAAAAAGCAGTTTCTTTCGTTCTTTCTTTTCTGCTTTGGAAAAAGAAAGAACCCCGCCGGGAGGGCTCTTACAACTTGGAGGAGCGCTAGCGACGGCTTTCTGCCTTTTTTGCCTTTTCTACCTTTCCATCAATACATCAGCCCCGGCAGGAACAGAATAATCTGCGGGAAGAGAAACAACAGGCCGATGCCCACCACGATGGAGAGCAGGAACGGCGTGATGCCCTTGAATACGTCCTCCAGCGTGACGTCCGGGGCGATCTTCTGGCACATGCCGTAGACCACATAGACGTTGATGCCCACGGGTGGCGTGATGACGCCCATTTCCGTGACGAGCACGATGATGATGCCGAACCAGATCGGATCGTAGCCCATGTCCATTACCACCGGGAAAAAGACCGGGATGGTCAGCATGATGAGGGCGAGTGAATCCATGAAGCAGCCGCCGATGAAGTAGATCAGGATGATCGCGCCCATGATGGCGAAGGGTGGCATGTCGAATGCCGAGACCCAGTTCGCGATGTCGAACGGGATGCGTGTCACGGCGAGGAATTTTCCGAACACCACCGCGCCTGCGATGAGTACCAGCACCATGCAGGATGTGCGGAGCGTTTCGTAGAGTGAATTCACGAACGCCTGCCATGTGAGCTGCCTTTTAATGATCGCCAGAGCCAGCACGCCGAGGACGCCGATGGACGCAGCCTCCGTCGGTGTGAACCAGCCGTAGAACAGGCCGCCGATGACAAGGGCGAAGACCAGCAGTGTGTCGAGGAGTCCGGCCAGTGACTTCAGTTTGGCTGACCACGGGAATGAATCACCTTTGGGACCGAGGGCCGGATTGATTTTGCACTGGATGTAGATGCCGACCACAAACAGAGCGGTGAGCAGGAAAGCCGGGAGAATGCCGGACACGAACAGTGCGCCTATGGATTGCTCGGTGAGCACTCCGTAAATGATGAGTACCACGCTGGGCGGCATGATCATGCCGAGCCCGCCGCCGGATGCCACAGATGCCGCAGCAAGGGAGTTGGCGTAGCCGTACCGCTTCATTTCCGGGATGCCCACGGTGGACATGGTTGCGGCTGTGGCCGGACTGGAACCGCAGACCGCGCCGAAGGCGGTGCAGGCCGAGACGGTCGCCATTGCGAGGCCGCCCCTGACATTGCCGAGGAAACAGTAAGCCGTGTTGTACAGCCGTCTGGAGATGCCGCAGTTGAATGCAATCTGGCCCATGAGGATGAACAGAGGGATGGTGGAAAGCTCGTAGGACGCGAAGGCGTCGTAGATGTTGCGCGACATCAGGTTCAGGCCACCGCGCCATGAGGTGAGCATTGAGAAACCGATGAAGCCCACGAGCATCATGACGAACGCAACGGGCATGCGGGTCATGAACAGGAATACCATGATGATGATGCCGATGATACCGGCCATTGTCGGGTCCATGCTAGTCCTCGCTTCCCTTGAAGAATTTCACGATGTCCCCGAGGAGACAGAACGTGTAGATGAGGAAGCCGAAGGCGAGCACGTAGATCACCTGATATTCGGGCAATTCAAGGTTCATGGACACTTCGCCTGTTTCGGCCTGCGATTGGGCGTAGAGGAACATGCGCCATGCGACTATGCCGATGAGGCCGAGGGTGGCCGTGTCCGTGACGAGCTTGATGCGCCTGCGGGTTTGTCTGGAGAATCTGCGAACCAGAATTTCAACGCCGATGTGGCTTTTCTGGTAATGCGCGTAGGGCAGGGAGAAACCGACAACGATGATTCCGAGGATTCCCACGATTTCCTCGCTGCCGAAGATGGGAGTGTTAAGCGCACCCCGGAGCAGGACGTCCGCTCCGGTTACAAGGGCCATGCCGAGCAGGCAGACGGCCGCTATGTTTCGCATGATGCGTTCCACTCTGGATAGAGCGGACGGTTTCGCTGATTCCATTATCTGTTTCCTTGCAAAGTGCGGGACAGGCGCTGTGCCTGTCCCGCCGGTTGGCAGTGTCTGAATGTGAACGGGGTGTTGCGTCCGAGGTTCGGTTATTCGTGTCCGGCCTATTGGGAAGCGGTCAGTCTGGACTTGATGAATTCAAGCACTTCTTCGCCGTTGATCTTTTTCTTGGCAACGTCGTTGACGTAGCCCTGCATGACCGGCTTGGCGGCTTCGACCCAGCGGGCTGCCTCGTCGTCAGCAAGCGGGACCATTTTACCGCCCTTGTCGAGGAAGAACTGCTTGCCCACTGCATCGGCTTCATCCCATGCCTTGCCGTGCATCACGGCCCATTCCTTGTTCAACTCTTCGATGGCCTTCTGGGAATCCGGGTCGATCATGTCCCATTTGTCCTTGTTCATCACGACGAAGAACGTGGTGGTGTAGGCAACCGGGAAGGATTCGGTGCCGAACTTGACCACTTCGGCGAGTTTCCAGCCCTTGTTGGATTCGATGGGGTTCATGGAACCGTCCACTACGCCCTTTTGCAAGGACTGGTAGGACGTGGGCATGGACTGGGCCACGGGAGTGCCGCCGAGAGCCTTGACGAGCTTTGCCGAGTTGCCGGTGGAGCGGATTTTCAATCCTTTCAGTTCTTCCTGTGTCGCAACGGGGCGGGGAGCGGTGAAGAGCAGTCCCGGACCGTGGGCGTGGAAATACATGGGCTTGACGTCACGCAGTTCACGGGGAGTGAATTTCGTGTACACGGCGTTGGCCATGGCAGTGGCCTGTGTGCCGGATGTGTAGCCCAGCGGCAGGTCCACTGCGGCCATGACCGGGAAGCGGCCGCGTGAGTAGGCGAGGCAGGACATGCCGATGTCGGAGATGCCTTCGACCACGCCGTCGTAGTTTTGTTTGGCCTTGGTCAGCGTTCCTCCGGGGAAGTAGTCGACAACGACCTTGCCGCCTGTGCGTTCTTCGACCATGCGGCACCACTGGTCAGCCAGCTTGGACTGGATGTGGGTAGGCGGGAAAAAGTTGGAGTAGGTCAACCGCACACTCCCGGCAAGGGCAATGGAGGCGAACGCGAGTGATGCGATGAAAACTGCGGCCAGAGTCAGTGAAAGTTTTTTCATGGTTTCAGTCCTTGTAAAAAAGTATATTTCGGTACGGGAAGTCCGCGCCGATTATCAGTCTTGTCTTGTCCCGTTTCTGAGGGCCAGTGCGATAGCGGATTCCCGGACATCCTCGAATGTGAGAATCTGTGTTTCCAGTGAACTGTGGATGAGATACCCCTCGAACAGTGCCGTATTGAGTGCGCCGATTTTTTCCGGCGGGAAATCAGTCTCCACGTGGTCGCGGACCAACTCGGCGAAAATCCGGTTGGAAAGGCGATAGTCTGATTTGTTCATGAGTTTGCGGAGTATTTCGCTGTGTGCCGAATAGACGGTGAATTCGAGGAATATGGAAGACCAGCTTTTGTCACGCACGATGGTTTCGAGGAAGTCCCAGATGCGGTTCATGGCTTCTTCGAGATTTTGAGGGGTTTTCAGCTGTCCATCCCGTTCGGAACGGTAGGTTTTGAATTTTTGCTCGACAATCTGGAGAAAAAGTTCGTCCTTGCTGTTCCAGTGGCGGTAGAAACTGCCTTTGGCATATCCCGCATGTTCGGTGATCTCAGCTACAGACGTTTGTGAAAAGCCCTTGGAACCGAACAGTTTTCTGGCGGATTCCATGAGCTCCTGCATGGTCTGCTGTGATTTTTCCTGTTGTTTTTTCGACATGTTCCGTCAGTTCTCCGGCCTGATAGACCGAGTTGTCAGATGTTTGGTTTATTCAAAAAATGACCGTGGGTCGAAAAGTGACCCGTGGTCATTTTTTTGAAGTTCACAGCTAGCACGGAGATTTTGACAGTGTCAAGAGGAGGGAAGGAAAATGAGGGCGTCCTATGGCAGTCATGCCAACAGAACCGGTCTGAATCCGGTGACGCGTGGCAATGGAAAAGCCCGCGCTCTTCCCATTTGGAGGCGGACGCGGGCTTTTCGTATGGTTATTCTTTCCAGTACGGCTGACTGATGTCTTCAAATGCGCTCATTGCGGCAATGGAGCCTTCCCCGATGGCGGTGACAATCTGCTGGAGTCCTCCCGTGAGGTCGCCCGCGGCATAGACGTGGGGAACATTGGTGCGCATGGCAGTATCCACTTCGACGAATCCGTCTTCCTTGATTTTCACGCCGAGTGTCTTGGCGAGGTCCGTGCTGGGGACCTGACCGATGGCGATGAAGCAGCCGTCTACCGGAAAGTCCGTTATGGAGTCGTCCTTGAGGTTTCGAAGTTGGAGATTGGTCACTCGTTTTTCATCCCCTTCGATTCTCTCGACAGCTGTATTCCAGATGACCGGAATTTCTTCGCGGGCAAGGGAGTCCTGCAAGGGCTTTTGTGCGCGGAAAGAGTCGCGCCGGTGGATGACCGTGATGTCCACACCGAGGTTTTTCAGGTGCAGTGCGTCGGTCAGGGCTGTGTTGCCGCCGCCGATGATGGCTACTTTCTTGCCTTTGTATAGATAGCCGTCGCAGGAAGCGCAGTAATTGATGCCGCGTCCGAAGTAGCGGGTTTCACCCGGCACTCCGATTTGCCGGTATGCCGAGCCAGTGGCGAGGATGACCGCCTTGGCCGAGTATATGCCGCGGTTGGTCGTGAGGGTGATGGATTCTCCGGCGGCAATGTCTCCGAGCGTGATGGATTCCACGCCTTCTCCTTCGTTGACGGGCAGGTATTCCCGCGCGTGTTCACTCATGATGTCCATGAGCTGTTTGCCGGGAACCGTGGAAAATCCGGGATAGTTTTCCACTACCGGGGTCAGCGCGACCTGACCGCCGACAATGTTCTTTTCGAGGACCACGGCCTTGAGTCCGGCCCGGACGGCGTAGATGCCCGCAGTCAGGCCAGCTGGTCCGGCTCCGATGATGACGAGATCCATTTCGCCCGGTTCAATGGTGCCGTAGCCTGATGCCGTTTTCTCGGCCTCCATTTTTGGCAGGTTGCCCTCGGCCAGTAAATCCTCTGCTGACTTGAGGTAGACGAGTTCCACTACGAAACGCTCTTCAGGCAAAAGGCCGAGCGCATCGTGCCGTCCCTGATTGAATATCGTGTGGGGAACCGATCCGACATTGTATTGCGCTGTCAGGTCCGGGTTCTCATTCATTTCAATGCATTCGGCCTGGACCAGGCCGGGGCGGGCTATGGCGCACTTGATGGCGTTCATAACCTGGCCAGGACAATAGGGTCAGGTGGGGCTGACAAACACCTGTGCCAGTCGCTCTTCATTCAGAGCTTCGAGAATGGGGCGGGAAGCCTCGGACAGGCCGCTCATGCCGAGTGAGGCGAGCATGATGGCCGTGATGAATGATTTGCCTTCTTCCCCAATCGGCGCACCGAGAAACCGGATATGGTATTCATCGGGGTTGACGCACAGGGTGGGGGATGCCGTAATGCCGAGCTGTTCCGCCCGACTGGATGGCATCTGGAATGTGCGGACAGTGATTTTATCCGAGAGTCTGGCGAGGTCTGTACAGAAATGGATCATGTACTGGCTGAATTCGTCATTGAAGCCGGGACGGGCGAACGTCTCAAGTATGACCGGACTGTCGAGGTCCTTGAAAGTCTTTTTCAGCTGTTCGCGAACATCGGCGGGCAGAAACCAGTCGTCATTGTTGTCTTTGGTGAATACCGGGCTCATTTCCATCCTCACTGGGAAAAAGATAAGTAGGAATTTGTCCTATTATTATGAATAGGCAAGCGCGGCTGTAGAGTCAAGAACAGTCTTGTTCGTCGTGTCTCGCAGGGGAGGCTCCGTGCTACTTTGCGGAAACGATCGTCTTTTCCCGTATGAGGCCGAGGTTGGGCATGATGATTCCCGTGATGATGAGGACCATGCCTGCGAGCTGGATAATGTCCATTGGTTCGTCAAGCATCAGGGTTGCGAGCAGTACCGTGGTCACGGGTTCCACCGTAGAAAACATGGCCGTGTACGCGCTGCCGATTTTTTCTATGGCCCGGTAGAGCAGGCTGATGGCAAGGGCTGTGGGGATCAGGCCGAGTCCTATGGCAATGCCCCATCCTTTGAGGGGCTGGGCAAGGATGGTCGTTGGCGGTGATATGCAGCTGACTGCGGCGGCCATGAAGAATATGACCCATATGGAGATACGCTGCGCTTCGTCGTTTTCCGTGAAGCGCTGAACCAGTGTCAGGTATATGGAAAATGTGACCATGCAGGCGAGTATGAACCATATGCCACGGATATCCACCGCCTGTGTGAATGCGTTGTAGAAAACCAGTCCGCACCCGGCGAGGATGAGGAGCAGCGACTGGTATATTGTCTTATTCGGCCGCAGACCGGTGAAGATGACCGCGATCAGCGTGGTGACCACTGGATAGAGATAATAGATGAGTGACGTGGTGGACGCGGGAAGATGCTGGAGCGCCTTGATGAAAAGCCATGACTGGACGGGGTAGATGCCTGCACCGAGAACTGCAGCCTTGAGCAATCCCTTGGGGCGGATTCTCAGCAGTTGTGGCTGTGTCGTGCCGATCCATCCGAAAAGAAGCAGGGCTCCGAAGAAAAAACGATATTGCACGATCTGCATGGGAGCCATGCCCATGGCGAGACCTGTCTTGGCGAAAATGGCCAGACTGCCGAGGCAGATGGCGGATATGATGGAGTAGATGAAACCGCGTGCCATGATGTTCCCGTATGTTGAAGGCCGAACGGTTCCGGGATGTCAGTGGCGACAGGTTTTGTCAATAGGAACGTGCGGTTGCAATCGCTTCTTGAGACGGCAACCAGTTTGAGCGTTACATCTCTCCCTGACGGGCGTTGTACACGACGTTCTGCGATGCGTTGAATTCCCGGTAGGCTTCGATGGCCTTGTCCCGGAGTACGTCTTCGGTCAGGGCGATGCCGCGTCGGGCAAGCTCTCCGCGCCAGTCTTCATGCACCGGTCCTTCGTCAAACCCGGTGATTTCCTCCAGTTCGGGACCGTCGCCTGCAATGACCAGCGAGCGCACACCGGACCAGAGTACCGCGCCGAAGCACATGGCGCAGGGCCGCCAGTTGACGACCAGTTCGTGGGCAGGCAGCCCGTCCCCGCCGAGGTCATACACTCCCAGCATTTTCTGGGCCAGAGACATGGCCATGATTTCGGCATGGGCGGACGAACAATTGTAGGGCATGACGCGGTTGACGCCGATGACCACCAGCCTGCCGGAGTCGCGCTCGAATATCCCTGCTGCGAAGGGGCCACCCGTGCCGTTCTGGAAATTCTGACGTGAAAACTCGATGACTGCCGCCATGCGGTCTTCATGGGAAGGAAGGTACTCCGGGAGATCGTTAAGTGCCGAGACAGCCCACTGGGGCATTTCGAGAGAAAGGGAAAGGGTGTCGTTAGTGAATTGCTGGGGCATGTTGTTCTCCGGAGGTTGCAATCGTTGCTCAAGGTGAGTTCGGGGTAAACGAATGCGGTGTGGATGTCTACCGTCAACGTTGGCTTGTCAGTGCTTGCGGCAGGGTGAGTACGAATTCCCTGATTTGGTCCCGTACGCGTCGGTAGACGTCGAGGACCATCTCTTCATCCTCCAACCCGTTGGTCAATGCAGGCGGGTCGTCAAAGCCGATATGCACGACCTTGCTTTTGGCGGGAAATAACGGGCAGCTCTCCCGTGCGTTGCCACAGACCGTGACTACGTAATCGAATTCGATGCCGTCCGGCAGGTCGGAGACGAGTTTGGAAGCGTGGGTGGAAATATCCACCCCCGCTTCCTTCATGACGGTGACAGCCCTCTGGTTGAGGCCATGAGTTTCCACGCCTGCGGACCAGACTTCCATTTCGTCGCCCTTGAGGTGACGGGTCCAGCCTTCGGCCATTTGGCTGCGGCAGGAGTTGCCGGTGCAGAGAAACAGTATTTTCATGACGCTCCCGTGGTGCGGCTCTGTTGTACCTTAATCCGGCAGTCCGGCTATATAGTCCATAATGGCCTGTGCGGATCGTTTGGAAAGGTTGACCGCTTCCGCCACGGTCTTGGCTCCTGTGACCACGTCGCCGGAAGCGAAAATGCCTTCGCGGGTGGTGCGTCCATCTTCATTGACCAGAATGAGGCCGGTCTTCCCGATTTCGATGCCGGTGAGGTTGTTGCGCGGGTTCTGGCTCGCGGCGATGAAAACGGAGTCTGCCTGAAAGAGTTTTTCCGATCCTTCAATCGGCATAACGCGGACGATGTCGCCGTCTTTCTCCTTGCGTGTTTCCGTGCAGATCACGCCCTCATCTACGATTTCGAGCGGAGAACGGTAGAATTTGAACTTCACGCCGTCGAGTCGGGCGTACTGATACTCGTATTGAGTGGCGGTCATGTCCTTTTCGCCGCGACGATAGAGCACCGTCACCTCTTCCGCGCCTTTCCGCAGTGCCGTGCGGGCCACGTCCATGGCCACGTTGCCTGCGCCGATGACAGCGACCTTGCGGCCCAGTGTGTAGACGTCCGGGTTCTTGAGGTAGTTGATGGCGTAATGAACATGGCCGAGGGTTTCACCCCTGAGACGCAATGGTTTCGGGCTCCAGACTCCGGTGCCGATGAAAATGGCCTTGTAGTCGTCGCGCAGGAGGTCGTCGAGGGTGACCACCGGGCCGATGACCATGTTCGGCCGGATTTTGACGCCGAGCCGTTCCAGCCTTGTCTTGAGTTGGGCGAGAAGTTCCTTGGGCAGGCGGAAATCCGGAATGCCGTACTGGAGTACGCCGCCGATCTTGTCTTCGGATTCGAAGATGGTCACATCAAAGCCGTTGGAGGCGAGGATAAAGGCCACGGTGATTCCTGCGGGGCCGGAACCGACGATGGCTATCCGCTTGCCGTTGTTTTCATGCTTGGGCTTTTGAGGCTGGAACTGTTCGAGATAATAGCGGGAAATGTAGTTCTCGATGTCGCTGACCTGAACGGGCGAACCTTTCTTGCCGAGAATACAGTGTCCTTCACAGAAATTCTCATGTGGGCAGATGAGTGAACAAACCACGGACAACGGATTATTGTTGAACAGCATTTCGCCCGCTTCAAGCATTTTCCCCTCAAGGAGGAGGCGGACCATTTCATTGACTGGGGTGCTGTTGGGACAGCCTTTGCTGCACAGAGGATTTTTGCATTGCAGGCAGCGCTTGGCTTCCTCGATGATATGTTTTCCCATGATTCTCCTGTTTGTTTGTCCCGGAAGCGAAAAGATAATCCGTCAGACGGGATTGTAAATGGGGGAATCACTAAAAACGGGAAAATTTCCCGATTTATGGGAATGCGTTCAGAGTCGACGGACCTGTCGACGGAGTGAAATATGTCGGAAAATGGGTGTGAAGGTGGAGAATTTAATCAGATAGGGGAGAGTCCGGGGACAGGTACAATGCGTTTCGTTCGACTTCCTGTTGCAGGCGGCGTTCGGCGTACCTGCCGATATGGCCTTTGTCTTCGGCCTTCGTCATGCGCGGCGAGGACTCAAGCAGTTGAGTCAGGGTGACGCCCATCTGGTGTGTTGCGAGCCATGCGTCAATATCATCGGCGTCAAGGTTGCAGAATGCTTTCAGTTTGATTTCATCGGCTACAAGCCGCTCCATGAAATCATGCCAGATATGTTCATTCACACCGCTTCTCCTCATTTCAGATAACTGTCACAAAACTCGTTTTTCATGCCGGGTTAAGTTCAGCATATCAGATGTGTTTTTTTTCTGTAACCCTGTTCGCAGAAAATGTGGGAAAGTCCTGCCTTGTGGAAACCGGAGGCTATCAGGTTTGCTTCCGAATAAAGAAAAGGCCCGACTTCGTATGAAATCGGGCCTTGCTGTATTTTGTTGTTGGATCCTAGTTGTTGTGACCGTTGTGAGCAGAGTCAATCATGTGCTGAATGAGGTCGTTCGCCGTGGTGTCGGTATCATGGATTGAACCATGATTCTCCAGTTGGGTCGGGGTGACGCCGAGCAGCTTGACCACCACGTCGTCGTTGGAGTTTTCATCGTTGCCGACCACAAGGGACATCCCGTTCTGGTCGTCGACGTTGATTTCCTTGACCACATTGTCGCCGAATTCCAGCACATCCTTGCCGACATGGAAGTCCCTGACCTCGATGGTGTTGTGGCCTTCACCGAGGACGGACTGGTCGATGAAGATGGTGTCGTTGCCGGAGCCTGTGTAAATGACGTCCGCGCCGTCGCCAGCAATGAACAGATCGTCATCGGAGCCGCCGTACATGGTATCGTCACCTGCACCGCCGACCAGCAGGTTGTCACCGGACTGACCGTACAGGATGTCGTCACCCGCGCCGCCGTTGAGGAGGTCGTTCCCTGAACCTGCGTAGACGAGGTCGTCGTTGTCGCCTGCATCAATGGTGTCATTGCCGGACTGGCCGTAAATGAGGTCTTCTCCGGAGCCGCCATTGATCAGGTCATGGCCGGATTCTCCGTACATGATGTCACGGCCTTCGCCTCCGTCCATCTGGTCGTCGCCGCGCCCACCGTACATGAGGTCGTTGCCCTTGCCGCCGTCCATCTGGTCGTCGCCATGGTTCCGGCCAAACATATCGTCGCCGTACAGGGTGTCGTTGCCACGGCCTCCGATGAGAGTGTCGTCGCCCTTGCCTCCAATTGCGTAGTCGTTGCCGGAGCCGCCTTCAAACAGGCCGTCATCGGTTTGCTGGACCTTGACGACGAGATCGTTGAAGTCGTCGTCATCACCGGGAGTCTTGAATCCCGGCACGAACTGGTCGTCCATGCTGACAGTGACTGTTTCCCTGTGTTCAGCGGTGAACCCTGCTTCTGCATTGCCGGAGAACTTGAAGCCGTATTCCTCTCCGGCGTGGTTGAATTCCGGCATGTCGAACTTGGCATCCAGATGGTCATTGCCGGAGGCGAGGAGATAGCCGTCGCCGTCAGCAATGAACTGGAGATCTCCGTCGGCATCGAAGGTCTTTCCTGCCACGTTCGGAAGGAAGAAGAAGTGGACTTCCGCATCTTCGGCAAAGGTGTGAATGACTTCCTTGAGCATATTCTTGTCATTGCTGTTCGTGAGGATGATCTCGGGATCAGACGGCTTGCCATTCACAATGGTGTAGATGCCAAGCATGTTCTGGTAAGCCGCCTTCTCGGAATGGAAGGTCACTTCCTGACCTCTTACGTCGAAGTTCCAGATGCCAGGATCAGTCTCGCCTTCCACGTCGATGGTGGCGGTGGCGACCGTGCTCGGCTTTGAGTCGGTTCCTTCGGCGTCGGTTACCTGCACGGAAACAGTGCGGGTGCCGTCGTCAAGGTCGTCAGAGCTGTTGCTGAAAGTGATCGACTTGATCGCGCTTTCGTATTCAGCCACGCTGGCCGTGCCGCTCAGGGTGACCACGATGTCGCCCGATGCGTTGGTGCTGGTGTCCACGAACAGGCCGGATACGCCGCTGGTGTCGAGAACATCCCCCGCTTCCGTACCGCTCAGGGTGATGGTCGCCGTGCTGAGGTTGTCGGAATCCACGTCCGAGATGGACATGCCGTTCAGGATGGCGAGAGCGCCGTCTCCTTCCTCGTAGGTGGCCGTTGTGCCCGATCCGTCGATGACTGGAGCGTCGTTGACGGGCTGTACGTCGAAGGTGCCGTTGACAGGGGTGCTTTCGCCTGTGCCGTCTTCAATGTCGAAGGTGAAGCTGAAGTCGCTTTCGACGTTGTCGCCCGGATCGAACGTCCAGGTGCCGTTTCCGTTGTCGGTGAGTGCGTAAGTCGTGCCGTCCGCGCCGGTAACCGTGAGGTTCTTTGCGGTCATGGTGTCGCCGTCCGCATCCTGTGCGGTGGCGAGGAGCATGGCCTGCGTCACGGTGACGGAACCGTCTTCGGTCACAGTGACGGTGACTGCATCGCTGGTCGGTGCGTCGCTGACGGGTTGCACGTCGAAGGTGCCGTTGACCGGAGTGACGCCGCCGTTTCCATCGTCGATGTTGAAGTTGAAGCTGAAATCGCTTTCGATATTGTCGCCCGGCTCAAACGTCCAGGTGCCTTTGCCGTTGTCAGTGAGTGCGTAGGTGGTGCCGTCCGCGCCGGTGACCGTGAGGTCCGTGGCGGTCATGGTGTCGCCGTCCGCATCCTGTGCATTGGCGAGGAGCATGGCCTGCGTCACGGTGACGGAGCCGTCTTCGTCCACATTGACCGTGACCGCGTCACTGGTGGGCGCTTCATTCACTGCGGTAACAGTGATGGAAGTTGTCGCAGAGTTGCTGACGTCGGATTCATTGCCTGCGGCGTCGGTTACCTGCACTGTCACGGTGCGGGTTCCCTCGACCGGATCATTGCTGGTGTTGTCGAACGTGATCGCCTTGATGGCGTTCTGGTACTCGGCCAGAGTCGCCTTGCCGCTGAGGGTGACCACGATGTCGCCGGATTCGGTGATATCGGTGTCCACGAACAGGCCGGACACGCCGCTTGTGTCGAGCATATCGCCTGCCTGTGCGCCGGTCAGGGTGATGACCGCCTTGCTCATGTCAGGAGAATCGGCGTCGGTGATGGTCATGTTGCCCACGATGGACACGGCGCTGCCGCCTTCGGTGAAGGAAGTGGTGTAGCCGGAGCTGTCGTCTTCCTGCGGAGTGATGGTCAACCGCATGTCATCGCGGTCAATGGCATGGCCGTTGTATTCTTCGATACTCAGGGTCCGGGTGCCGTTTTCGTCGGCAACGGAGTAAGTGAAGCGGTTGTGGTTGTCCGGGTTGAGCGAGTTGTCGTCAAAGAACGCCTTGAAGGTCAGCGGGTTGCCGGTTTCGTCGATGCCGGTACCGTACCACTGGCCGTCAGCGCCCTGAGTGAAGGTGATGCTTGTATCTTCACTGAAGGTATGTCCTTCCTCGCCGGTAAGCTGCACACTGTTGCGTGCGTCGCCGCTGTTAAGGAAGAAGAAGTGCGGAGTCTGTCCGTCTTCGACATGTGTCAACAGTTCGCCGATAGCGAACCCTTCGGGACCGTTGACATCGGTGTGATGGTAGAGCACCTCGGTTGCGACCGGGTTGCCCGCATCATCCGTGACGTACATGCCGACGAGGTTATAGCTCCAGGAATCGGCGTCTGCCGCATTGAGATCCAGATGCTGGCCGGTGTCGTTCAGGTCGATGACCGGAGCGTCGTTGACCGGAGTGATGTTCAGCGTGACGATTGCGGTATCGGTGCCGCCGTGTCCGTCGCTGATGGTGTATTCAAAGGTTGCCGCACCGGAGAATCCGTCTTCGGGTTCAAAGGTGATGTTTCCGTCGTCGTCCATGCTGACCGTGCCGTGCGTGGCGTTGCCGACCGAAGTGACGGAGAGTGCGTCGCCGTCTACGTCGGAGTCGGTTTCGCCCTGGGCATTGGCATGGGTGAGCAGGTCGTTTGCGGTGAGTTCGATCGGCTGGTCTTCAAGGTAGGTGCCGGTCACTTCGTCCACGGTCTCGCCGCTCACGCTGCGGAGCAGGAAGTCGGAGTTGCTTCCGCTGTCGCCTGCGCCGTCGTCGAGCGGCATGACTGCCACGCTGCCGATGGGCAGGCCGTAGTCTGCGGAATCGAGAGTGATGGTAGCCAGTCCGTTGTTCGTGCCGGATACATCCACGGTGCCGAGCAGGACACCGTCGGTGTCATAGATTGCCACGCGGGCCATTTCCACATAACCGCTGTCGTACGGGCCTCGGTTGTCAACACCGTCGTTCGGCGATTCTTCCAGTCCGTCGAACAGGGCGGAGAGTTCCAGAGTGACCGTTTCCATGGGCTTGTCAAAGGAGATCGACATGACTTCGGTGTCCGTGGTGTCGCTGCCGTCGATGGTGTCGGTTTCACCGCCGTCGATCTGGCCTGAAGCGCTGACCGCGATACCGGAGTATGCATAGTGCTGTCCGCCTTCATTGAAGGAGACGTTCTTGGTTCCGATGTTCGCATCTTCCCAGGTATCCGGGTCCAGACCGTTGCCGGTGTGCGCCGAGACGTTGACGCCGCTGCCACTCCAGTCGTTGATGACTGTGGTGACGTTGACGCCGGAATCCGGTGTGGTGACGTCGATGGTTTCACCATCAACGACGGTGGTGGTACCGAAGACATCGTCCACGGCAACCGGTCCCTCGTTGACGTCTGTGACGTTGATGTTGAGCGTCTGGGAGGTGGAAAGTCCGTCCGCGTCGGTCACGGTGACTTCCACAGAAGTGGGGATGCTGTCGCCTTCGAAATCAAAGACCGATCCGTCCTTGATGGATATTTCACCGGTCGTCGCGTCGATTGCGAACGGGCTGTCGTCTGCCACGGAGTAGGTCAGTGTATCGCCCGCATCGGGATCGGTCCCTGCCGCAGTGGCAATGACGGTCCCGGCTGCAGTGTTCTC
>Ga0070729_10000908_pt1 | contig 53249 bp, 36 predicted proteins | sample tdDd472_FD_66725 | JGI IMG/M metagenome (GOLD analysis project Ga0070729, IMG submission 66725) | Marine sediment microbial communities from the Atlantic coast under amendment with organic carbon and nitrate - tdDd47.2 | ecosystem: Environmental > Aquatic > Marine > Coastal > Sediment | place... | reverse complement strand
TCGGGTATTTAAATAGTTTAAGCATAAAACCTGTGGAATACTTACACCATGTTCTTTTTGAATCTTCTTAGATTCTAGATTCATTGAACGAACAATTCGTCTTATTTTTATTAAAATTTCTGTGTAATCCATTTTATAATTATGTACTATACAAATTAAATACTTTTTCTTTACAAATTAAGAATTTAAAGGTTTTTATCAATCACTGTTTACATACACATTGGTAAAACAAGCTTACTAAAAAGTTTGTAATCTTCTAACTATCGGGACGATTTTACCGTATCCTGTAATAAGTATTTCAAACCTAAATACTAATTTTTTAGTCTTTAATAGAAAAAAAATTATCTGCATGACAAGTATTTATTACATTTGTTTCAGCGTCAACGGGTGATACTGAAACAGGGCACTGTCCCTCAAAACATTTAACGCAGGACAGTAATAGACAAGCGTTTTAGGCAGTGCAATTTTATATTTATTTTAATAAATTACTAAATATGAATTTAGAAATAAGGTTTTGTATAAAAGATGACTTTTCCTCAGTATTTAATCTTCTTAAACAGTTATGGCCAGATAAAGAATTAAGTTATGAGAGTTTGCAAATTGTATATAATAAAGCGATTGTATCTGAAAAGCAAAGGTTAATTGTTGGAGAAACAAATAATCAAATAATAGGTTTTTGCTCATTGACTATAAAGAATAATTTGTGGCAAGTTGGGAATTTAGGGCACGTAGATGAATTGATTGTAGATGATAGTGTGCGTGGGAAAGGATATGGTAAGTTTTTACTTGAAAAAATTACGCAAATTGCAATGGAAAACAATTGCAAAAGAATAGAATTAGATTCTGCTTTTCACAGAGAAAGTGCCCATAATTTTTATGAAAATAGTGGATATGAGAATAGAGCATATTTGTTTTCAAAAGTACTTGACAATTAAGAATAAATATTATGCCAACTTATAACGCATGTTCAACAGTGAATGAGAGGTTTTGGTGGCTAGCCAACTTATTACTATCTTCAAACTTTATTAACAGGGGGACATTGAAACACGGCGCAAACCCGCACTAAATTTAACATGGGGCCGATATGCACAATTTATATGAAAGGAATTTTTCTCAAATTTAGCTTATTATTATTTTGCCTAAATTCAAAAAGTCAGATTGTCAATCAAGAAATGATTCTAAAAGGACATGAATATACTGTTTTATGTCTTGATATTGATAAAACAGGAAAATATCTTGTTTCTGGTTCATACGATGCAAATATTATTCTTTGGGATTATGATACAGGGAAGCAACTTAGAACATTTAATGGAAATAACTCAGGAATATGGAGTGTGAAAATTTCACCTGACAGTAAATATGTTGCCAGTGGCTCGTGGAATAATAATCATTATGCAAAAGGGAGTTCTCTAAACTGTTTGAATATTCTGGATTTGAATACATTTAGAGTTATAAAAAGTCTTTCAATATATCCTGATAGATATAAAATACTGTCAGTTATTCCTGAATTAGATGATTCTTCCCCTAATGGAATTTATAATATTTTGTTCAATGCCAATGGCAGTAAAGTAGCAGCACTAACACACAGTCGGGATTTATTCATTTGGGATATTAAGGATAATTTCAATAGAACAACATATAGTTATAGAAATACAAACCATAAATTATTAGGTTTAAGTCCTAATTGGAATTACATTGTATGTAGTGAGAGAAAAAGAAGTGCAATTGATACCAGTTTCTATCTTATGAGATTAGAAACAAATGAGGTAATTGCATATTTTGATAATCCTAAAAGAACAGTAGTTGGAGTTTTCTTTTCTTCTAATTCTAAATACATTGTGAGTATTAGTGGAGATAGAATATTACGAAATGAGATTGATGTTTGGGATATTGAGACTCAGGATTTAATATGTACTCTAAAGGGACACTCAAATGTTGTGCGTTCAATTGCATTTAGTGAAAATGACAAGTATTTAGCAAGTGCTGGAGAAGATAATCTGATTAATTTGTGGAATATTCAAACAGGGAAATTAATTGTTAGTTTTACAGAAAATAATGAAAAAGAGCTAACATCTGTAATATTTACACCTGATCAAAAGTATTTAATTAGTGCTTCTCAAGATAAAACTATAAAATATTGGTGCATTGATAAATGGATAGATCAATAAACAGTGCATAACAGCAGTTCAAACTACATGGTATGTAAAGACAGTTAGGCACAATATGTATTTTAGACAGTACAAATAGAAATAATTAAAAGTATGAAAAGTAGATTCTTAGTTATATTATTTTTTATTACTTCCTTATTTGGTTTTTGTCAAGAAAAGGAAGTAAAGCCATACAAAATTTTAAAAGGTCATAAGCACAAAGTTCAAAATGCATTTTTCAGTTCTGATGGGAAGTTCATAATTAGTCATGGTTGGGACAATACTGTTAAAATTTGGGATGTTAATACCTTTTCAGAAATAAGAACTTTAAAAGGACATACAGATCAGGTCTGGTCTGCTGCGATAAGTCATGATAATAAGTTTATAGCCAGTGGTTCAATGGATAGAACTTTTATTATTTGGGATGTAGAAACTGGAGAAAAAATTCATCAGGTTCAAATAAGTCCATACTTTGTTGCTACTAAAGGATTAATTCCTGAATTGGATGGGAAATTACAAAATTCAATATATCGTGTTACATTTAGTCCTAATGGGAAACAATTAGCAGTAGCTTCAGCAGATAAGTTAGTTAGAATTTGGGACATGGAAAAATCTGTATTTATTGATACACTGGATGGTCAACATATTACGAACTGGATGTGGTCTCGCTACAGTCCTGATGGAAAATATTTAATTACAGGATCAACTCGTTCAGGGCATAAAGATGGTGTGAAAGTTATTTGGGAAACAGATACCTATAGTCAAATATGCAGAATTGTAATGTCTGGCAGTATATTATTTACTGAAAATAATGAACTCGGAATATATACAGGTAAGAATAGTATGAATTATTATAATTTATCAAATGGAGAATTTGTTGATAATAAAATATTTCCTGATTTTAACGGAAGTTTTAATTTTAGCCCTGATAAAAAATACATTGTTAGTTGTAATGAAGACTCTTATATTATATTAAGAAATGTAAAAACGCAGAAAGCTATTTGGACTTATAAAAATGAAAAACTTGAAATTCATAGTGCACATTTTAGCCCAAATGGAAAATATTTAATTGCAGGTACACCTGAAAGTAATATATTAGTTTGGGAAGTGGAATCACTAATTGAACCTTAACAATAAAATACAGTACTTAGCAAAACATCACCAATAACATCGGGATTTTGGCATTCTGACAAGGTTTTGCTATCTTTTTTCTTTTAAAGGGATAATTCAGAGTAATGAAAATCCACACAACTGGTATATTTAATTAGTTATAAATAAGTGGTGAAAAAATCTGAAATTACTTTATTATTATAGTTAAATATTATTTTCAATAAAATTATCAATAAGTGCTCTTGCAATACTAACTTTATCTGGCCATTCTGGAATTTCATTTGATTTAAACCACTTTAAATCAGAAATTTCTTCTTTCTCAGGCTTTAATTCCCCACTAGAATAATCTGCAATAAATCCTATCATAAGTGAATCGGGAAATGGCCATGGTTGGCTTCCAAAATATCTTATATTGGTAATTTCAATATTGGCTTCTTCTTTAATTTCTCTGTGAATACATTCCTCTAATGATTCTCCAGGATTAACAAAGCCAGCTAAAACAGTATACATTCCATTTGTAACCCTTTTGTGTAAAGCTAGCAATATCTTATCTTTTTTTACAACAGCTACTATTACTGAAGGTGAAATTTTGGGGTAATATTCTTCATTACATTTAGGACAGTGCTTTACAAGGATATCTGGCAAACGTTCTTCGGTATGTGAGCCACAACGGCCACAATAAATATTTTTTTTATTCCATAAAATTATTTGAAAACCATAAAGTGCAGCTTTTAATTTAGACTCAGGCAATAATGAATATAGTTGACGCAATGAAACTAATTTGGCTGATGGTATAATTCTTTCATCAAAATTAATATCTAATGCAAAACAGCTAATATTATCAATCATACCAATGTACTTTTGGTAATTGATATTTAAATTCATCCTTTGTATACTTTTATACAGAGGTATTTTGCATTCCATAAGCAATAATTTTGTACCAATAAAAGTAAAAACCAATGAATTCTTATTAATCTCATTTTCTTTAATTTCAGGTTGAAAATATAGATTAGTGGAATGTTGTTGTGCTGTGTAATCCATAGTTCAAACTAGTTAATATTTTTAATCATATTGTATAGTATCCAAGTTGTTTTAGCGGTTACATCTTTACAGCCATTGATTTCTGTCAAATTTTCTATATTTCTGATAACATTCGCACATATCGTGGTTTTAAATTCAGCAATAAATAATTGACGCAATTCAGCAGAAAGTAAAACTAATTTAGAGATATCAGTATCACCTTTTTGACGTCCATAAATAAATCCAAGTGCAACAATTCCTCCAGAAAGTGCCCCGCAAATGTCCTTTTTACAGCCACCAATACCACCGCAAAAACCTGATACCGTATTACATGCAATTTCTGATTTTTCAGGAAAAACTTCCTTAATAGTATTTACAATTGCTTCTGCACAATGGAAACCATCATTGTAGTTACTATAAACAATTTCTTTTATTTTCTCTTCTTTCATTTTACTTTGTTTATTAAAAAAATTTATATATTGCAAATATATTTAATCGATATATTAAAACATAACGATATTTTTCGATTCATAATATCGAATAAACCGATGTGAAATTATGGAATTTAGAGAACTTAAAACTTTTCAGGTAGTAGCTAATTTACTAAGTTTTAACAATGCGGCCAATATACTTCATCTTGCCCAATCAACAGTATCGGCACAAATTCGTTCGCTGGAAAATAGCTTAGGAAAAGAATTGTTTCATAGAGCAGGTAGGACAATTAGTCTTACTCCTGCAGGTGTGAAATTATTAAATTATACGCAACGACTGGTAAATATTGAAAAAGAAATTTTAAGTGCATTAGGAAGTTTGGATGACAAATATGGAAATCTAACGATTAAAACACCTCAATCTATTAGCTCATATTTTTTACCTGAATTAATAAAAGAATTTCAGATAATTTTTCCAAAAATCGGATTTGATATTGACTGGTGTACAAGTTTCAATTTAATAGATATATTTAATTCGGGTACAATTGATTTAGCATTTCTAATAACTGACAGTTTTATAGATAAAAATTTACATGTTGAAGAATTAACCAATATAAACCTTGTTCTTGCAGTTCATCCGGAAGATGATTTATTAAAGAATAAAAAAATAACTATAAAGGATTTAAACAACAAAAATTTAATATTTGTAAAGTCTGATTGTAATTACAAAAATATTTTGCAGAAAATGCTTCTTCAGTCAGATGTTGAACCAAATAAAATAATTGAAATCAATAGTTTAGATGCCGTTAAACGATTATTGATAATGGGAAATGGTATTGCATTTCTTCCTAAAATTGTAATTTCTGATGAACTTAACAAAGGTTTATTAAAAACATTAAATATTTCAAGAGCTAATTTCAATGCAAAATTAATTATGATTTGGTCTAAAGAAAAACATATCTCAAAACCTCTTCATGCTTTTATGATGATGATAAAAAAAATAATACAGGATTATCATTCGTAAAAAACTATTTAAAAGTTTTTTTATTCACTTAGTTTGCCGATTTGGGCAATATTGCTTGTCCCTTTTAAAATAAACTTATGAATAGAATCAATACCTTAACAAGTTGGCGGTTGATCGACTAAGTTTTTATTGGTAGATTAGTTCAAATTGAATCTGCCTGCACAATGGCAGGCAGTATATTCATTCTATAGAGTAGAATTATAAATTCTTCTTATAGATATCAAATAAAAAGAAAGCTAAAGAACTACTCTTTCGACTTTTTTCTCGATAATTCAAGCAATGACGTTAAGGTCTCAGTTAAATATTCCTCATATTTATTCACATTATCAATAGTGAGAGGATTTGCTGCTATCCATACCAACTCATTCTCGTCATTTTTCTTAGTAATAAAAGTTAGGTTCTTTACCTTTTTCTTATGTGTAGTACGAAGTGCAATCCTATTCTCATTAATAATACTAATACTATTTTTGCCTTCTTTAATTGAGTTTCCACTATTTATAGTCTCAAAATTTGTTTTGATTTCATTCAACATAGTCTGAAAAGATTCTGGCAATTCTTGTCCAAATATTGATGTTGTAAATAAAATTAAACAAAGTACTAATACTGTTTTTAATATTTTCATATGATTATAACTTTAAGTGATTTTACAAGTATACAAAATAGGGTATTTTTAGCAAAAAAAGAAATTTTTAGAGCTCTTATCATGTAATTAAAGGTATTGTTTAAGTAGTAATTGTTTGGGTTTTAGTATAAGAATTTTAACCGATTCTTTATAAATTTGATTATTTCATCAAAAGATACTAACTTAATAACGTCAAAAACGTTATAGTTATTGACCTAAATCTAAACATACCCTAATGTATAAGAACCTCTCATTTTTACTTTTAATAATTTTGTTCAGCAGTGGTTTATTTGCACAAGACTGGAACGAAATTTACTACCTTGATAGTGAAGCACAATATTTAGTTGAAGAAAACGAATATGAAAAGGCTATTGATGTTTATCGGAAAATGCTTAAAGAGGTGCCAAAATATTCGTTCGTTAAATATAAAATTGGCCTGTTATACTTAAAAACAGATAATTTAAAAAACAGAGCAATTGAGATACTTGAAGAAGCATCAACAGATATTGGGCTCGACTTTAATGCTAAATCACTGCGTGAAACAAGAGCACCATCCGATGTTTTGTTATACTTGGGTGAAGCATATCAAATACAAAACAATATAGATAAAGCAAAAGAGGCGTATAGCAAATATAAAAATATGATTACGCCCACCAACGAAAATTATTCAGCTGTAGAACAACGACTTAAAACTTGCGAAAATGCACTAGAAGCATTTAAAAGGCCTGAGCGAGTTTCAATAAAAAATCTTGGAGAACCTATAAACAATCAATACTCAAACTTCGGAGCTGTTTTTTCCGGCGATGGAAACACATTAATTTTTACTTCATACACCCGAAACTATATAGATAACTATCTTGTGAGAAAAGAAAATGGCGTATGGATGAATCCCAAAAAAATCAGTGAAAAAATCAGTGGGAAATTTTATTTAAAATCAAGTAGTTTGTCGTTTGATGGTGAGGAATTATATCTTACTACCGATGATTATGAACGAAACGAACTTTTTGTATCACATAAAGAAGGTAAAACCTGGACAGAAGCAGAAAAGCTTGGAAAAACAATCAATGGTAAAAAGAGTAACGAAACTCACGCCTGTGTTTCAAAAGATAAAAACACAATTTATTTTACCAGTGACAGAGAAGGAGGACAAGGTGGATTGGATATTTACAAAGCTACACGCGATTCCAAAGGAGGCTGGGGTGAAGCTGTAAACTTAGGACCTGAAATTAATACTCCATTTGATGAAGAAACTCCATTTGTAACTATGGATGATAAGTATTTATTTTTTAGTTCGAAAGGACATAGCAGCATTGGTGGATTCGACATTTTTTATGTTGATTTACAAAGTAAATCTATGGCAGTTAATCTTGGTTATCCTGCAAATACCCCTGGCGATGATTTATTCTTTGTACCAGATAATTCGTTAACATCAGGATATACTTCAAGATATGATAGTAACTCGAAAGGGAAAAAAGATATTTATTATATATCGGTTTTACCTCCTATGAAAATTGCCGGAGTTCTTAAAAATGCTGATAATAATGAAAGTATTAGTGAAGGAAATATTGAAATTTCAATTATTGATAAAAAAACCAGCAATTTGATTGAAACAATTAACTCTAATAATGGAACATTTAATCGTGAAATAACACCAGGCGAATATACTATTGCTGTAAATAATGAAAACTTCGAAGCATTTACAAAGGAAATTGTTGTACCTGAAGATTTTTCAGAACTTGAATTCTTAGTTGATATTGCACTAAAACCTATAGCTCAAGAAGAAGAGCTTGTTGCTGAAGTTGTTGAAGAAGAAGTCGAAGTCCCTGTTGTGGTAGTGAAGGAACCAATAAAAGAACCTGTTATTGAACCAATTGTGGAAGAAAAACCAATTGTAAAAGAAGAACCCGTTATTGAAGAAAAGGTAGTTGAAGAGAAAATAGTTGAAAAACCTAAACCTATAGAAAAAGTTCCAGAAAAAGAAGTTGTTAAATACGTTCCAACTAAAGTTACTTCTGGAGAGAAAACCTATTCTGTTCAATTAATGGCATTAAAAACTCCTGTTGATATAAGCTTTTTTAAGAATGTTGATGATGTTCAGCAAAAGAAATATGATGATGGATATTATAGATATACTGTTGGAAATACGAAATCTTATTCCGAAGCACAACAAATAAGAGAAACTCTTAATAAAGCAGGTTATAAAGATGCATATATAAGAGTTAACAATGTAACTCCTAAATATACAATTCAGATTATGGCTTTAATTATTCCGGTAGAGTCAGATTATTTTAAAAACCTTTCTGATGTAGTAGTTACAAAAGGTGCCGACGATTATTATCGATACACCGTTGGTGATTATAATAGTTTTACTGAAGCTAAAAGTGAATTGTCTAAGATGGCTGAGCTAGGATACAAAAATGCTTATGTAAAAAGAAGCAATTAAAGAATCTATTTATAAATGTAAAAAGGAGCAGAAATCTGCTCCTTTTTTATTATTCGTATCGTAATGAATTAGCTGGATTCTGCATTGCAGCCCTAAAGACTCTCCAAATTATTGTAGCTACAGAAATGGAAAGAATAAGTGCAACTGGTATAATAAAGCTTACAGCATTTGGACTCATATATTTATCCCAAATACTATCCATTAACATTTCTGATAAGTAGTATCCTCCAACACATCCTAAAACCGTAGCAATAATTATTAAAATAGAAAAAGGTTTTGTAATAATTACCATGATTCTAGATATAGAAGCACCCATTACTTTTCGTATACCTATTTCCTTTGTTCTGTTTACTACACTTAAGCTTACCAAAGTATATAATCCTATAGCTGAAAGAAACAAAGCACATATTGCGAGAAAAACAAACATAATTTTTATATTCTTATTTATCTGTTTTGCTTCTTCGAGTAATTCTTCCTGAAATCTGCCTTCATAAGGATAATTGGGAACTAATTCAGACCATTCGCTTTTTAAACTTTCATTCACTTCGCTTAGGTTTTCCTTTGAGGTTCGAATAACAATTGTTCTGTATTCCTCTTCTGGTGACAATCTATATAATAATGGTTCAATAGAAGCCCACGCTCCATAAAGATAAACATCATTGGAAACACCTATTATATGTAATGGCAAAGTATCGTTTACATATACTGTTTTACCAATTGCATCCTTTAAACCAAAATCGGAAACAAATTTCTCATTTACTATAATATTATTATCTTCAACATCACTACCTTGATTTTGTAGATTAAATCCGCGACCTGAAGTAATCTTTACTCCCATTACATCAAGGTAATCATGACCAATATGCATTACACCCGTTTCAACTTGCTGTTCAAGGTATTTTATTGATCTATTGTAATTTCCATAACCAATATGATAAGCTGTACCAGCATACATCTCAACTTTTGGATTATCCTTAACAACTTGCTCAAATGGTTTGTAATCCTCAATATTATGCATTCCTAATACTATAACATTCTCTTTATTGTAACCTAAATCGAGGTTGTCTTGGAAAAATGCATTTTGAGCAAACATAACACCAGAAACAAGAGTCATAACTGAAGTAAAAAACTGAAATCCTAAAAGAAATCTGGAAAAACGATTTCTACCGCTCAACTTTAATTTATCTCTAAAAATTTTAACAGGATTAAATTTACTAATGTAGAAAGCAGGAAAAGCACCTGCCAGCAATGAAGTAACGATCCACATTACTAAAATAAATACTATTAGAGATGGATTCTCTAAAAAATTTAGCTTTAACTCCATATACTCCCACATACTTGAATATTCAGGGACAAGATAGCCTGCAATAAAAATTCCTATTATCATTGCTATAAGGCTAATTATGAGGTTTTCGCTTAAGAACTGAACAATAATATGTCGACGTAATCCTCCAAATACTTTTCTTAAACCAATCTCTTTTAATCTTTTACCTGCAAAAGAAATAGTTGAATTCATAAAATTAAATGCTGCTATAAGTAAAATAAAAATTGCCATAATTGGTGGCGCTGCAACCGCTGCGGGATGAAAACTTTCCCAAAGCCAGCTCGCCCAAACTTCTCTATCTTCAGCAACATCCTTAAGTGTTTTAGTAAAAAAACTGGTAATTTTCCATTCTTCACGGGCGGCATTTTGAACAGGAATATATTTTTTTAAGCTTTCATTTATCTGAGGTAAATTTTCTTCATTTTCAACAAGTAAGAAAGTAGCTGCAATCCAACTATCCCATTTCTGTTCATCTATTTCCCACATGTCAATATAGTTATCAATTTGAGTAAGAATCTCATGTCGAAAACTACTGTTTAGTCCAATATTCTTATATACTCCAGCAATAATAAATGACGTTTCTTCGTCTTTATCATTCAAAATTGAAATGACTTTTCCAATTGGATCTTCTTCGCCATAATAGATCTCAGCTATTCTTTCACTTACCAATACATTTCCCTTTTCCTGAAGTGCATCTTTGTTTCCTTTTACAAGATCAATTGTAAAGATGTCGGAATATTCAGGATCAGCGTATCCTATTCTTTTGTTAAAGATTTTTTCCTCGTATTTAACGGGTGAGTACGAAGTTGCATATCTACTTATTTTTTTTACACCAGAAACATCTTGTTTCATTAAAGGAGCCAAGGCAAATGGAGTAATTCCGTATTCTTGTTGACGTTCTTGAATTTCGCGAGTAATATTTATTTTATAAATATTTTCATAATTTGCGTGTGTTTTATTCCAGTCGGCATCATATTTATTATTTAAAAAGGCTGTTAAACAAAGTGCCAGAGCTACGGACAGGCCTAAGATATTCATTCCAACAAATAGAAAATTCTTCCACAAATATCGAAGTGAAATAATCAGATAATTTTTAAACATAACTTGAAGTGTTTGAGTAATTAGATATCAAATGTATTCAAAGATTGTTACAACATCAATAAAATTTAATCAGAAAGCGAATTTCTGTATTAAATTGATTAAAATATGTTTTAAGTTGATTTATCCCAATCAATAAAAAGACGAGTAAGAATAATTTTTGTTGCATAAAAAACGCCATCTTAATTTTTAAGATGGCGTTTAACATATATTTAAGTCTAATTTCTATAATGTTCTTTTTTCCTCAACTTCTTTATAGCCTTCTATAATATCACCTTCAGTTATATTATTAAAACCATCAATATTCAAGCCACATTCGTATCCAGAAACAACCTCTTTAACATCGTCTTTAAATCTCTTCAATGATCCCAATAATCCAGTATAGATTACAATACCATCGCGAATAACACGAATCTTAGTATTTCTGTTAATCTTTCCTTCTTTAACCATACAACCTGCAATTGTACCAACCTTTTTAACTTTGAAAATTTCTCTTACTTCTACCGTTGAAACAATTTCTTCTTTAATCTCAGGAGATAACATTCCTTCCATTGCATCTTTAACTTCATTAATTGCATCGTAAATAATAGAATATAATCTAATATCTATTTCTTCTTTCTCTGCAAGTTTACGAGCATTCAACGAAGGTCTAACTTGGAAACCGATAATAATAGCATTTGACGCTGCAGCTAACAGAACATCCGATTCTGATATCTGACCAACACCTTTATGAATAATATTTACTTGTATTTCATCAGTACCAAGCTTAATTAACGAATCAGATAGTGCTTCAATAGATCCATCCACATCACCTTTAACAACAATGTTTACTTCCTGGAAATTACCAATTGCAATACGTCTTCCAATCTCATCAAGAGTAATATGCTTTTGGGTACGCATACTTTGTTCTCTTTGTAACTGTTCACGTTTATTTGCAATTTCACGTGCTTCTTTGTCACTCTCCATGATATTAAACTTATCACCTGCTTGTGGAGCACCATTTAAACCTAATATTTGAACAGGTGTTGCTGGGCCAGCTACTTCAATTCGCTTTCCACGTTCATTATACATTGCTTTTGCATGACCGAAATAGCTTCCTGCAAGAACAACATCTCCAATACGTAAGGTTCCTGATTCTACCAAAATAGTTGAAATATAACCTCTTCCTTTATCTAACTCTGATTCAATTACTGTTCCGTTTGCTTTCTTATCTGGATTTGCTTTTAATTCAAGTAATTCTGATTCAAGCAATACTTTTTCAAGTAATAAATCAATATTTTTACCTTGTTTAGCCGAAATATCTTGTGATTGGTATTTTCCTCCCCAATCTTCAACTAGATAATTCATTTGAGATAATTCTTCTTTTATCTTTTCAGGATTTGCTCCTGCCTTATCAATTTTATTTATTGCGAATATAATTGGAACTCCAGCTGCACTCGCATGGTTAATTGCTTCTACAGTTTGTGGCATAACATTATCATCTGCCGACACAACAATAATTGCTATATCTGTAACCTGAGCACCTCTAGCACGCATAGCTGTAAAAGCTTCGTGACCTGGTGTATCAAGGAAAGTGATTGTTTTACCGTCTTCAATTTCTACACTGTAAGCACCAATATGCTGCGTAATTCCTCCTGCCTCACCTGCAATTACATTTGCTTTTCTTATATAATCAAGCAATGATGTTTTACCATGGTCAACATGTCCCATTACAGTAACAATTGGTGATCTTGGTAATAATTGATCTTCTGTATCTTCAACTTCCTTAATTGCTTCTTGTACCTCAACACTAATAAACTCAACTTTAAAGTTAAATTCGTCAGCTACAAGAGCCATAGTTTCAGCGTCAAGTCTCTGATTTATTGACACTAACAAACCAAGGTTCATACATACTGAAATTACATCCGTAGCAGGAACTTCCATCATGTTTGCTAACTCATTAACAGATACAAACTCTGTTACTTTTAAAGTTTGCTTGTCAATTTCAATCTTTTCCTGTTCTTCTATTTGCTTCTGACTAACAGCCTCTCTCTTGTCTCTTCTGTGTTTTGAAGCTTTTGATTTACCTTTTGTTGTTAAACGTGCAAGAGTATCTTTAATTTGCTTTTGTACATCTTCTTCACTTACCTCAGGACGTAATTGTTTTTTCTTTCTCTTTTTCCCTTGGAATTGATCCCCTGCTTTTTTTACAGCTGGCTTACCTGCTTGTCCTTCTTTCTTAGTTACGTCAACCTTACCCTTATCTTTATGTATTCTCTTACGCTTTTTCTTTTTATTCTTCTGATCATCAGATGATGCAACAGGTTCTTTCTTTTTCTCCTTTGGAGCTGGCAAATCAATTTTACCAATAACTGTTGGTCCCGATAATTTCTTTATTTCAGATTTATATAATTCTGGTTGCTTATCTTTAATCTCTTCTTCAACTTTAGGTTGCTCAACCGGCTCTTCTTTTACTTCTTTCTTTTCAACAGGTTTTGCTTCCTCTTTCTTTGGTTCTTCTTTTTTGGCTTTTGGTTTTTTGGTTTCTTCAGCAAGCTTCTGTTCTTCTTCTCTTTGTTTTTTGGTCTTTTTTTCTGGCCTTGTTTTTTGATTTAATGAGTCAAGATCGATTTTACCAACAACCTTTACAGGTTGATCTGGTTTCTCCTCGTCTGTTTTTTCCTCTTTCACGATAGGTTTAGGCTCTTCTTTTGCCTCCACAACTTCTTCTACAGGCTCTTCTACTATCTCTTCAGCAACTTCTTCAGTAGGTTCTTCAGTAGGTTCTTCAGAAGCTTTAGTTATTCCAGATGAACTAACATCCTTAATAATTATTTCTTCTTCTGGTTCTACTTGTTCTTCTGCTTCAATGCCCTCTTCCTCTTCTTCAGTCTCCGGAATATCATTTATCGAAACAGTTTCATTTCTTGAATGTAACTGATTCAAATGTAGTTTTTCCGATTCCTTTTTCACATTCAAATCGGAACTATATTCCTGAACCAATAAATTATATAGCTCAGGTGCTACTTTTGTGTTCGGATTTGAATCAATGTTGAATCCTTTTTTATGTAGGAATTCAACAATAGTTGAAATTCCAACATTAAATTCTCTTGCTGCTTTACTAAGTCTTGTTGCTTTTTCTGTTCCCATATTATGTAACTAAGCCAATTTTAATACCAAAAAACCAAATATATATTATTTAAAAGAATAGCTTTTTATTCAAATTCAGAATTTATAATTCTTAATACATCATCAACTGTTTCTTCTTCAAGATCAGTTCTTTTAATTAGATCTTCTCTTGTAAGTTCAAGAACACTCTTAGCTGTATCACAACCAACAGCTTTTAGCTCATCAAGTATCCAACTTTCAATTTCATCTGCAAATTCATCAATGCTTACATCTTCATCATCTTCCCCTTCAGTTTCGCGATAAACATCAATTTCATAACCTGTCAACTGACCTGCTAATTTTATATTTAATCCTCCTTTACCAATCGCCAAAGAAACTTCTTCAGGTAATAAGTATACGTCGGCTCGTTTTCCATCTTCGTTTAATTTGATAGATACAATTTTAGCAGGACTTAAAGCTCTTTGTATAAATAGTTGTGTATTGTTCGTGAAATTAATCACATCAATATTTTCATTCTTAAGCTCTCTAACTATACCATGAATTCTTGATCCTTTCATACCAACACAAGCTCCAACTGGATCTATTCTTTCATCATAAGATTCAACAGCTACTTTTGCTCTCTCTCCAGGAACTCTTACAATTTTCTTAATAGTAATTAAACCATCAAAAATTTCAGGTACTTCAAGTTCAAATAATCTTTCAAGGAATACCGGTGATGTTCTTGATAAAACAATTAATGGATTGTTATTTTTCATCTCAACACGAACTACAACCGCTCTAATAGTATCACCTTTTCTGAAATAATCTGAAGGAATTTGTTCTGTTTTTGGTAGAATTAATTCGTTTCCTTCATCGTCAAGAGTTAATATCTCTTTCTTCCAAACTTGATAAACTTCACCTGTAACAATATCTCCAATCTTATCTTTATATTTCTCGTAAATATTGTTTTTCTCAAGATCGAGAATACGATTTGTAAGGTTTTGGCGAAGTGCAAGAATTGCTCTTCTTCCAAAATCAAGAAGCTTAACTTCGTCTGTTACTTCTTCACCAACTTCATAATCTTCATCTATTTTCTTTGCCTCAGTTAAAGTTATTTGAAGATTTGCATCTTCAATTTCTTTATCCTTAACAACCTCACGATTTCTCCAGATTTCAAAGTCACCTTTGTCAATATTTATAATTACATCGAAGTTCTCATCAGTTCCGAATTTTTTCAATAATAAATTACGGAAAACATCCTCAAGAACAGTCATCATTGTAGCACGATCAATATTCTTCAGCTCTTTAAATTCAGAAAACGTGTCGATCAAATTCAAATTTTCCATCTTGTTTTATATATTTTTCTTTTACTTAAATTTTATAATAATCTTTGTTGACTTTACCTGATCAAATAGAAAAGAATGTTTTTCAATTACATTTTGCTTTTTCTTTTTCCCTTCTACTTTAACCATTTTTGATTCTTCTATTTCAAAACCACTATCTGTAACTTTTGAAAGAATCCCTTTTATTTTAATACCCTCGCTTGTTAAAGTTTCAACTTCTTCTCCAAGATTTTTTTGATATTGTTGAATAACTTTAAATGGTTCTGATAATCCAGCAGAAGCAACTTCCAACTCAAAATCTTCCTCATCTCTGTCAAGCTTACTTTCAATAAGCCTACTAGCTTCTACACAGTTGTTTATTGAGAATCCATCCTTACTATCAATCTCTACATTAATCTTATTTGAAGAACTAACTTTTATTTCAACTATAAAAGCATTTTTCTCTTCTATAAAACTTTCAATAATATCTTCTATGTCTTTTTTATCTATCATCTTCCGTATAAGGTAATAATAAAGGGGACTATGTCCCCTTAACTCATTCACTCACGTTTCAGGCGCAAAAGTATAAATTATACATGAAAACACAAAATTATTTGCCTGAAAATTAGGGGTTTTTCTAATTTTAACATCATTTAAGGAATTTTATAAGCCTGTGAACTAACCAAATTCATATTATTTCCTTTATTTCTTGTATTTTTGTTTGTACAAACCTCAATCTCTGTGAAAAAAACTCAATTAAATAAAAGAAAGATCGTAAACGATCCTGTTTACGGATTAATTAATATGCCATCAGAAATAATTTATGATATAATAGAACATAAATATTTCCAAAGATTAAGAAGAATTAAGCAACTTGGACTAACGGATTATGTGTATCCAGGTGCTGTACATACACGATTTCAACACACTCTCGGCGCAGTTCATCTTATTAGCTCAGCAATAACGGTTTTAAGATCAAAAGGCACATCAATTACCTATGAAGAAGAAGAAGCTGTTTCTTTGGCAATTTTACTTCACGATATTGGTCACGGACCATATTCACATACACTTGAGCATATTATTGTTGAAAAATACAGCCATGAAGAGCTTTCTTTACAATATATGAATGCCCTTAACAACGAATACAATGGAAAATTAAATCTAGCGATAAAAATTTTTCAAAATCAATATCAAAAGAAATTCTTGCATCAACTGGTTTCGAGCCAACTAGATGTTGACAGACTTGATTACTTAAGACGAGATAGTTTTTATACTGGTGTTTCTGAAGGTGTAATTGGTTCAGACAGAATAATTAAAATGCTTGCAGTTGTTAATGACGAGTTAGTTATTGAAGCAAAAGGCATTTATTCGGTTGAGAAATTTCTTATTGCACGATGGCTAATGTATTGGCAAGTGTATTTGCATAAGACAGTTGTTTCTGCCGAAATGTTATTGTTAAAGATTTTTAAACGTGTTAAATTTTTAATCTCAGAGAACAAAGAAGTTTATTTAACTAAAGAATTAAAATATTTTTTTACCAATCCACAAATTGGCAATTCAGATTTAATAACAATACTCAATAATTTTTCTGCAATTGATGATACTGATATATTGGTTCTAATAAAAAACTGGGCTAAAAGTAACGACAAAGTTTTATCAGAATTATCCAATAAGCTAATAAACAGACAATTATTCAAAATTGAGATTCAGGATGAACCTTTTGATCAAAAAAAGATTTCTGAACTTTCCGAAAAGGCATCAAAATTGTTAAATCTAAATAAATCAGAGGTACAATATTATGTGTTTACTGATCATATTAGTAAAAATGCATATAGTGCTTTCGACGATAAAATTCGCATTCTGTATAAAGATGGTTCATTAAAAGATGTTGGAGATGCATCTGATATCTTAAATACAGCGATGTTATCAAAAACGGTTAGAAAATATTTTTTATGTTATCCTAAAGAAATTATTTAAAACTGATTATTAAATCTTATTTTTGCATACAAATCTTAAACACCGCATAAACATGGAATTTACAGCTAAAGCAATTGCCGAATTTTTAACTGGTGAAGTTGTTGGAAACCCAGAAGTAAAAGTAAATAATGTTGCTAAAATTGAAGAAGCAAAAAATGGGACACTTGCATTCTTGGCAAATCCTAAATACACTAAATATATATATACCACAGAAGCATCAATTGTTCTTGTAAACAAGGATTTTGAGCCAGAAAACAATATTTCTGCAACTTTAATAAAAGTAGACAATGCATACGAAAGTTTTGCAAAGCTTCTTGAATTAGCTGAACAAGCAAAACCTGTAAAACAAGGAATAAGCTCACTTGCCTTTATTGAAAAGTCAGCAAAAATTGGTGATGGTGTTTACATTGCCCCTTTTGTTTACATCGGTGAAAATGCTGTTCTTGAAGATAATGCAAAATTATTTCCCCATGTTTTTATTGATGATAATGTTACTGTTATGAAAAATACAACACTAAACTCTGGCGTAAAAGTTTATCATGAGTGTGTTATTGGTGAGAATTGTATTATTCATGCTGGCGCAGTTATTGGTTCAGATGGATTTGGATTTGCTCCTGATGAAAACAATGTTTACCGAAAAATACCACAACTTGGAAATGTCATTATTGAAGATAATGTTGAAGTTGGATCAAATACAACTATAGACAGAGCAACAATGGGTTCAACATACATTAGAAAAGGCGCTAAGCTTGATAATCTGAATCAGATTGGACATAATGTTGAGATTGGAGAGAACACTGTAATTGCGGCGCAAAGCGGAATAGCAGGATCTACAAAAGTAGGTAAGAACTGTCAGTTTGGAGGTCAGTCTGGTATTGCACCACATATTCAAATTGCCGATGGAGTAAAAATTACACCTCAGGCAGGTATCCCAAATTCAATAAAAGAACCCGGAAGTATTGTTATGGGAACTCCTGCATTTAACATAAGAGATTTCCAAAGATCGTTTATTGTTTACAAACAATTACCTGATTTATATAAGAGAGTCAAAGAATTGGAATACGAATTAAACAAGCTAAAAGGGGAATAGACACTTATTTTCGCCTATGGTTTTTATTATATTCGAATTTCTTTTGATGTAATTCACCCCTTTTTTTGTAACTTGCGGCGATTTTTTTTATCATTGATACCGAATTAAATAATATTGATATGTCGCAAATGCAAAAAACAATAAAAGAATCTGTTTCATTAACCGGGAAAGGATTACATACTGGATATGAAGTTCAAATAACATTTCACCCTGCACCAGTTAATCATGGATACATGTTTAAGCGTACCGACCTTGAAGGTAATCCGCTTATTAAGCCAATAGCTGATAATGTTGTTGAAACTTCAAGAGGTACAACTCTTGAGCAAAATGGAGTTCAGATACATACAATTGAACACGTTTTAGCATCTTTAGTCGGTTTAGAACTGGACAATATTTTAATGGAATTTACCGGACCAGAAGCTCCGATACTTGATGGAAGTTCAATTAAATATGTTGAAGCATTAAATAAAGTAGGATTTGTTGAGCAAGAAGCAGAAAAAAACTATTATGTAATTAAGGAACGAACTGTTTTTCGCGACGAAGAAAATAATATTGAGATAGTAGCATATCCAGACGATCATTTTTCAGTTGATGTAATGGTTGATTACAATTCAAAAGTACTTGGAAATCAATATGCATCATATCATCCTACACATGATTTTGAAAAAGAAATTGCTCCTTCAAGAACATTTGTGTTTTTTCACGAACTTGAACTTCTATTAAAACACAATCTAATAAAAGGTGGTGACTTACAGAATGCAATTGTTATTTTGGAAAATGAAGTTTCACAAGATGAACTTGACCGCATGGCTGATCTTTTTAATAAGCCTCATGTAAAAGTTAAAGAAGGAATCTTAAATAACGTTGATTTACGTTTTAGCAACGAACCTGCGCGACACAAGTTATTAGACATTATGGGTGATTTGGCTTTAATAGGCCAACCTATAAAAGGAAAAATTGTTGCTTCACGACCGGGACATTATGCAAATACCCAACTTGCAAAAATTATTAAAGAAAATATAAAAAAGGAACAATCAAGAATTGCTATTCCTAAATATGATCCTACAAAAAAACCATTATACGACATAAATCAGATTAAAGGTTTATTACCCCACAGATATCCATTCCTATTAATTGACAAGATTACTGAAATGGATGATAAGGCTGTTATTGGAATAAAGAATGTTACCATGAATGAAAATTTCTTTATGGGTCATTTTCCAAACGAACCAATAATGCCTGGCGTATTACAGGTAGAGGCAATGGCACAAATTGGTGGAATTTTAGCTTTAAGTAAAGTTGAGGATCCTGAAAATTATCAAACTTTATTTTTAAAAATTGATAAAGTTAAATTCAAAAGAAAAGTAATTCCAGGAGATACAATTGTTTTCAGATTAGAGTTACTTGCTCCAATAAGAAGAGGTTTGGTTAATATGTTCGGACAAGCATTTGTTGGAGAAGAGCTTGCAATGGAAGGTGAGTTAATGGCACAAGTTTCAAAAATAACAGATAAATAAATATTATGAATCGGGAATTAGCATATATACATCCGGAAGCAAAAATCGGAAAAAATGTAAAAATTGAGGCTTTTGCCTGGATTGATAAGAATGTTGTAATTGGTGATGATACTTGGATCGGGCCAAATGCAAGTATTATGGAAGGTGCAAGAATCGGAAAGAATTGTAAAATATTCCCTGGCGCTGTTGTATCTGCAATACCTCAGGATCTAAAATTTGCAGGTGAAGAAACTACTGCTGAAATTGGTGATAATACTACATTAAGAGAATGCGTTACTGTTAACCGCGGAACTGCTTCAAAAGGGAAAACTGTAGTTGGAAGTAATTGTCTTTTAATGGCATACGTACACATTGGACACGATAGTATTCTAGGAAATAATATTATTATTTCTAATAGCACTAATGTTGCTGGCGAAATTACAATTGATGACTTTGCTATTATTAGTGGGGACGTTCAAATTCACCAGTTTGTTCATATTGGCGGTCATGTTATGGTTTCAGGCGGATCGCTTGTAAGAAAAGATGTTCCTCCATACACAACAGTTGCAAGAGAACCTTTATCGTACGCTGGGGTTAACTCAATTGGCCTTCGCAGAAGAGGTTTTTCAAACGAAATAATAAGCCAGATTCAGGATATATATCGTGAGATTTTTGTTAAAGAGCAAAATGTTGCACAAGGAATAAAAAATATTGAAACAAATATTCCTGATTCATCAGAAAAAGAATATATTCTTGATTTTATAAAGAATTCAGAACGAGGAATAATACGGAGTTATAACGGACAATAAAATTTTAAGAATTTTCTAAAAGTTCAAAATCTCTTTCGTGACCATTCCTTTTTATAGTTTCCCAATAACGGTGTGAAATTTCACCCGTTTTTCCTGTCAATTTATTTTTGACTTTAAGTCTTTTTCTTTCTTTTATCTGGGATTCTGTCTTAATATATTCAAAGGGAATTTCTACTAGGGACTCCAAATCTTTTCCTGTTTCCAAAGCAGAATCATCATTGTCTTCATACGTCCAGAAAACTTTCATTTCAAAACCTTCAAGAAATTTTTCGTTAAATTTCTTGAGCATATCACAAATATGCTTTGAGGAACAGCTATTTAAATATGAAAGATGAAGATCAATCTTTGTAATATCAACTGGTTTCTTTAAATATTTATCTATCCATTTATCGACAGGCTTAAAGAAAATTAAAATATTCTCAGGCATTAACCTTCCCTCTATTTTTATTAATCCTTTTTCGAGATGAATATGCGGTGTATCAAAAGATTGTTCTATTGTAAGGCTCATTCTTTATTTTAATTATCTGCTGATATATTAATTTAATACGTAAAATATGTATTTTTGTTACCTTTAAAAATACATCACCTATCTTGTTGCTTATGTGCGCTTTAAGATCTTTTTCTTTATAAAATCTTTCGTAATATTTAAAGACTGTAAGTACTTTAAACCTTTTCGTAATAAATCGAAAACAAGTGCTAAGTATAACAATCCTGATAAAAACCATAATACAATAAAATTATACCAAAGAGTGTCAATTTTTACTTTATTAAAGATTTTCCTAGGAGAATAAAAATGAGCTCTTCCAAAATTGGATGTAGGCTCCATAAATATTGGATCTTTTTTCTGAATTAAACTCTTATCCGTTGTATAAACTTTATTTATTTCATTTCTGTTTAAAACAATATCAGCTAAACTCTTATTATAGTACTTTTGCTTAAATTCTACAAATCCCTCATCACCTAATTCATTAATCATCTCCAGATATTTCTCGTCACGACGTTCATTAGCCTTTTTTTCTTCTTCAGATAAACTAATCTCTAATTTTCCCAGATACTGATATGCTTGTTCACTAACACTTTCAATGAAATCCTCAGAATTCAATAAATGTATATACTGAAACGGCTGTTCATTATCTGTTCTTGGAATTATTTCTAGCTCATTACTTATTATTTTCAAATCTCGAACTAAAGCCAAGGAATCCATTCCACTATCTTTTCTTCGCATACACAGATTTAATCTGTTTTGTAATTGTGGAATTAGAAAAGCTGTTTTATAATCAGCATTACTTATAATCTTCTCATCTTCGTAAAAGATCATCTCAAAATCATTCTTTTTAAATTGCTCAACAACCATAGCTTCATACGCCCATCTTGTTGTCATTAAATTCCCGATTAAAGGAACATATTTTTTATTTGAAATTCCAGGATGCAGATCATCGAAATGAATCATAGCACCACCCAATAATAATTGAGGAACTAGAATTATAGGAATAAGTATGTAGATTGCAATTACCGAATCGAGACCTGATGATATATTTAAGCCTATAACATTTCCCATACAAGCAGCTGAAAATAATATTAGCCAAAACGGAATTAACATTCCGTGAATTTCCAGAATTGAATTTCCAATTATTGTGAATAAAAAGGTTTGAACTGCTGATATTGCGAATAGGGTTAATATTTTTGAGTTTACAAAACTGAACCAGCTGAGTCTGAGAAACATTTCTCTCTCCAATATTTTTCGGTCTTTAATTATTTCTTCGGCACTAACGGTTAATCCTAAGAAAATAGCCACAACTACCGACATGAATAGAAATACTGGAAGATTTTTATTCTCACCAAAAACATATCCACTTGATGTAAAATATTTTGTGAAATATCCTAAAATAAGAGCTAACAATGGCGCCTCCAGCAAGTTAATAAGCAAATATTGCTTATTAGTTAATTTTGAAAGCATATTACGCATTGAAAACACTTTAAACTGCCTAATAAAATTAGGGATTTTAAAATCAGAAACGGGCAAAGGTTCCTTCACTTGTTTTACCTCAATTTTATTCTCAATATTTTCAAGATATCTGTAATACCATGTTTCTGGAGAAGTTTTTCTTACCTGAGTTTCTTTTCCGTATTCGTTTATTTCTTTTTCTTCGACAATTCTCAATATCTGGTCTGGAGTTATTGTCCCACAACAAGAACATTCACTTTCTGCCGCATTCACTAATGATGAGATTGTTTTAAAATATACAACTGCATCCGTTGGGTTGCCTTGGAATATCGGATATCCTCCTTTATCGAGCAACCATAGTTTATCAAATAATTTATATACATCAGATGATGGTTGATGTATGTTTGCAATAACCAATTTACCTTTCTGAGCTTGCCGTTTAAGTAAACTCATCACTTTTTCGGAATCCATTGATGACAATCCTGAAGTAGGTTCATCAACAAATAAAAGGGTAGGTTCACGCATTAACTCTAATCCGATATTTAGTCTTTTTCTTTGGCCCCCACTTATAAATTTATTTAATGGATTCCCAACTTGTAAATCTCGAGCTTCATACAAATCTAAATCTATAAGCACCGAATTAACCTTCTCTACTAATTTCTGTTCAGTAAATTCACTGAAGCATAATTTTGCATTGTAATATAAGTTCTGATATACTGTAAGCTCTTCGAACAATAAATCATCTTGCGGCACATAACCAATTAATCCTGTTAATAAATGGCTTCTGGAATGTATTGGATAATCATTAATTTTAATCTTCCCCTTTGAAGGTTTTAACTTTCCACTTAACAGATTTAAAAGTGTAGATTTACCAACACCACTACCACCCATTATAGCAATCATTTGTCCTGAAGGTTCTGAAAAATTAAATTTTTGGATTCCATTATCGCTATTCTTGAATTTAAACTCAACATCAGTACCTGAGAATACAATCAGATCTTCTTTTGCTGATTGAATAAATTTCGAAGAAATATCATAATAATAAATTGAATCAATATTGGGGCCTTTAATTATAGCACCTTTATTTAAAATATAAGGTCGGCCATATTCTAATTTCTGCCCTTCAACAAAGAGATTTAATTCACCAAAGTATCGGAATATAAAAGATTGAATAGATTGAATATAAAATACAACTATTTTACCATATAAATTTTGCCTGAACATGTGTTTGTAAGGCTCTTGTTGAGAGCCTTTCTTCTTCATTATCCAAGCAAGATTATCTGACCATTCTTTAACCTCGTTATCAATTACAAGAACTTTATCGTTTTCTAGTTTTTCAGGATCACCTTCAAAAATAAAAGAACGGAAGTTATTAAATTCGTTTTCTGAGAGACTAAAAGATTTTGCTACAGTTTTAATAAATTCAAACTCATGTTCGGTAACTACATGATCTTCATATACAAACTCTAGTAATTGCAAAAACACAATTACTCTTTCGTATCGTAATAATCCTTTTTTTATCTGATTGCAAACATTCGATATTTGAAATGAGATTATAGACGCACTGTCTTTAAGATCTTTAATGTCTTCTGAATCAAGCTCTTTTTGATAAAACTCGTGATAATTGTCGAACAATCTTAGATATTCGTTTATAAACTCGCTGTTTAAATAACGTAAAAGATATGCTTCAACAATTTTTCTACCTTTTGCAGTAACACCTTCATGATTTACGTTTGCAACTATAGCAAATAAATGAATTAGTGCATTTAATATAGATTCGCTCATTGAAAATTATTTGGTACAAAATTTAAGAAATAAATCATAGAATAAAAAAGGCTCATGCGAAATTATCACATGAGCCTTAAATTTCTTTCGATATTTCTTAAGAAACCACTTTAGTTCTAAGAGCACTAGCTTGCTCAATAATTTGCTTTAATTGGCTCTCAGTAATTCCTGTTTCATCAATGCTATCGTAAACCAATTTGATTGGTTGTAAATCTGTTAAGATAGCTTGAATTGTTTCGTGCTCGTTATGTGGCACAAGTAATTCGATTAATTTATCTAAGGATCCTTTTTGATGTAAAATAACTTTAACCAATTCAGGATTATTATAAACAGTTTCTGTTATGTTACAAGAAATATACATTCCTTCTATCCAGGTACCTGCAAGTACTAATAATGATAAATCTTCTTTATTATTAATTACGAGATACTCATATGTGTCATAAAAAGAATTTGTTACTAAGTCAACTAATTTGTCTTTATTGTCAATATTTGACTCAACATTTTCAACAAAATCCCTTGAGAATGCTCCAGTAATTCCTAGTTCTTTAATTAATATCTCCGAAGCTTCCATATATGTCATAAGCTCCTGTTGCATATTGTAGGTACTTGCATAACTTAAATCTGCACTATATACCCCAAGATTAAGTGCTTGATCTTTATCAGTAAAATATTTATCAACATTAGTTAGTTCATTTGTTATTCCAATGATATAACTTGCTTCTACTTTGTTGATTAATTCAGTTACTTCAAAAGCTGTTGGTAATGGGTAAACAACTTCTCTTACTTTCTTTTCAACTTCGCTTTTATCAAGCATACTTTCGGCGGTAGCTTCCTCTGAAGTCTCATTTTTATTTCCTCCTGAGCAATTTGCAAATGCAATAACAATTAATGCCACAAATAATGCATAGCTTGTTTTTCTGAATACTAATTTTATTTTTTCCATCGACAGTTATTTTTTATTCTTTGATTTTTAATTACTTCCCTGTTTTTTTCTCTATATTATTTATCGGTCTAATTTACGTTTTTTTTATTTATTTTCAATTTCAAAGTTATATTAATTTTCTGTAACCAAATCCCCAAAGCTCAACTCTTTTAGCTAAGTATCCGAAAATTAAAGTTGAGAAAAATGTTACCGAACCATAAACAACTGAAACCATTGCAATTTCGTAATTATCAAGCAAACTTTCAGCTACATATATTCCAATAATGCTATTTTTCAATCCAACTTCAATACTTATTGTAAAGTTATTTTTACCTCCTAATTTCAGGTTTTTAGCTAAAAGGAAAACAACTAACATTGATACAAAGTTTAATAAAATTGCCCAAGGTATTAGATATAAATAATCGCTAAACGATGATTGAGATCCATTGTCATTAAAAAAGATCATATAAACAAAAACAAAAAGAAGTATTGCGGGTAATATTATTTTTAATGGATTTTGAGCTAATAAAGCGAACCTGAAAAAATAATTTCTTATTGACATTCCAACTAATGTTGGGATTAGAATTGTAAATAATATATTTATTACTGTATCGTATAAATTTAAATAAATATGCCTTTCCTCTCCAACAAATATTACTAAAGCTAAATTAACAAGCAGAGGTAATGTTACAAGTATTATTAAACTATTTAGCGCTGTTAATGAGATAGATAATGCCAAATTACCTTTTAAAATATGTGTTATTAAATTTGTTGCAGAACCACCTGCACAAGCTGTAATTAAAATAAATCCAACTTTGATAAATGGATTTAGATTTGTGAAATAGAAAAGTAAAAAAGCTACTAAGGGAAGAATTATTACTTGACTAAATATTCCGGTAATAATTGGTTTTGGATAACGAAAAACATTAATAAAATCTCTTTTATCCAAAGATAACCCAATACCCATCATTATTACAGAAAGGGAAAAAGGCAATAAATATATCGAAAAAAAGTCCTGCATATTCACGAAGGTAATCAACAATTGTAAATATTTAAAATTCGTTAAAAGTTTTTAAATTAAAAAGGAGGAATAAAAATTTATCCTCCCTTTATAATTAAACTATTATTATTTCTATTTAGTATAGTTTTTATCTTTTATTGTACAGCCAATTGCTTTTGTAAAGTTAGGTTCAGGATTTTTACCATCGAGTATAGCTTTCACTGCATTTTCAAGATATTTCTTTTCAACTAACGCAGCATCCTTGTAATTATCGTCAATTGTTCCAATGTAAGAAACAATAAATTTCATACCTGATTTTTTCAACAAATAAACATGTGGAGTTCTTTTTGCACCATACATTTTATAAACTTCCTGAGTTTGATCGAACAAATAAGGAAATGTAAAATCCTTTTCTCTTGATCGAAGTTGCATTTTTTCATATGAATCTCGTGGAGCAAGTTCCGGGTCGTTTGGATTAATTGCAATTACAGGAAATCCTTCAGGTCTAAATTTCTTATCAAGTTCAATAATTCTGTCTTCATAAGCTACTGCATAAGGACAATGGTTACATGTAAAAATCACTATTGCTCCTTTATTTGCATCTTGATAGCTAAAAAGAGAAATGGTTTCACCATCTACGTTTTTTAATTCAAAATTTTCGGCTACATCGCCAATATTATAACCTTGTGCATTAATTGAGATTATAGCTACAATTGCTAATAAACCTGTTAAAATAATTTTTTTCATATCTATCTGTTTTTATAAAAAATTAAAAAGCTCCTTTTCTAATTCGCTAAAAGTGAAAGACTTCTCAAATAAAGATCTTGAATGTCTGTTGTAAATTAATGTTGCAGGAATTGCACCAGACCATTTCGGTGATACTTTATCTATCCATGAATTACTATCAGGATCATCGAGAATAACAATCTTTGATTCTATTCCTTGTTTGTTGCTGAATTGTTTTATTTTGGACTGAACATCTTTACCGAAATCGAGACTTACTAGTATAATTTCTACATTTTTATTTTTGTATTTATAATGTAATTCTTTAAAAGCCGGCATTTCCTGAACACAAGGTTTACACCAGGTTGCCCAAAAATTTATCACATAAACTTTATTGTTCTTTTGATGTAATAAAGATTGAAATTCTTCAAAATTATACACCTTATAATCCTGAGAAAATACAGATGAAAAGTTGACTATCACAAAAAAAGTAACTAATTTCAGTTTCTTTAAAGACATAAAAAAATGCTTTTTTCTTTGACATGAAACAATTTAAAGATAAAAATGTTCTTTACATATTTTTTAAACTTTAGAACCACTGTTAAAGTCTAAATATTAATTTGAATCCTAACTTAACCAATAATTAATATTATTATGAAACACTTCAACTCTAAACTCAAATTTCTTCTTTTAGTTATTTTTATTTTTTCTTTTAACATCTCTTTTTCACAAACGAGCATCCTTAAACCTCAAGATCATTTTGGTTTTGTTCCGGGAACAGATGGCATGCTTTTTACTTACGAAGAATTAATTTCATACCTAAAAAAGGTTGATGATCTTTCGTCAAAAATGAAAATGGAAGAAATTGGTGTTTCTCCAATGGGGAAAACAATGTATGCGACCTTCATTTCTTCGGAAGAAAACATTAAAAATCTAGATAAATTAAAGACAATAAATAAAGAACTAGCATTAAATTCTAACTTGACAGAACAACAACGTATTGAATATATAAATGAAGGTCGAGTTTTTACTTTGTTTACTCTTTCAATGCATTCCAATGAAGTAGGGCCTTCGCAGGCTTTCCCGATAATAGCTCATGAATTATTAACTACAACAGATGAGAAAATTCTATCATGGTTAGATAAGGTAGTTTATATGGTTGTTCCAAGCCATAATCCTGATGGAATGGATATGGTTGTTAATCATTATAAAAAATATAAGGGAACAAAGTACGAAGGTTCATCAATGCCTGGGATTTATCATAAATATGTTGGGCACGATAACAATCGTGATTTTGTAGCCTTAACACAAAGCGATACAAAAGCAATTTCTAACTTGTTCAGTAAAGAATGGTTTCCTCAGGTAGCAATAGAAAAACATCAAATGGGTTCAGGTAGTGTTCGATATTTTATTTCTCCTCCACACGATCCCATTGCTGAAAATATTGACGCTGGACTTTGGAACTGGATGAAGATATTTGGTTCGCACACTATTACTAAAATGACTGATGCTGGTTTAAAAGGCGTTTCTCAGAGTTATTTATTTGATGATTATTGGCCTGGCGCCACCGAAACATGCAATTGGAAAAATATAATTGGAATGCTAACCGAAGGTGCAAGTGTAAAATATGCAACTCCAATTTATATTGAACCTAATGAATTAGGAGCCTATGGAAAAGGTCTTGGAGAATATAAGAAAAGTATAAATATGCCTGAACCTTGGGAAGGAGGATGGTGGAGATTAAGCGACCTTGTTCAATATGAAATTGTATCTACCAAAGGATATCTTGAAACTGCTGCATTATACAAGAATGATATACTGAAATTCAGAAATGACATGTGTAAAAAGGAAGTAGAAAAGGGTAAAAATTCTGCTCCTTATTATTACATTTTTCCTCTTAAACAGCACGATCAGAGTGAGCTGGTAAATTTGGCAAACTTACTGGACGAGCATGGAGTTTCTGTGTATCAACTTGATAAAGATGTTAAATTCAACAATACTCTATTTCATAAAGGAGATGTAATTGTACCTCTTGCACAACCGTTCAGAGCATTTATAAAAGAGATGCTGGAATCACAAGTTTTTCCTGCACGACATTATACTCCAGGTGGTAAAATGATTAGACCTTACGATATTACATCATGGTCGTTACCTCTACATAAAGGAGTTACAGTTTTTGAAATAAACGAAAATAAAAACTTTTTTGAAAATTCTTATTCTTTAATTAATGTTCCATTTAATTTATTCGAAGTAACTAATACAGATTACAGTTCCGTTCTACTTTCAGCCAATAATAACAATAGTTATAAAGCTGTTTTTAACGCTTTACAGCAAGGATTAGAAGTAAAACAATTAACTGAAGAATATAAAAACTATCCTAAAGGCAGTTTTGTAATTTATAAAGGAAAAAACTTAGATCAAATCGTAAATGAATTAACATTTAAACCTGAGTTTTTATCAGAAGAAATAAAAGTTACTTCAAGAAATCTGAAACTTCCAAGAATTTATTTACTTGAAAGCTATTTTCATGCTATGGATGCCGGGTGGACAAGATTTGTTATGGATTCATACAACATTCCTTACAAAGTTTTACATCCTGATGATGTTGAGAAAACTGACTTTAATAAAACTTGTGATGTTTTAATCGTTCCTGATGAATCGAAATCTGTTTTAAATGATGGGAATTACAAATCAGAAAACGTTCATTACTTTATGAAATATCCACCTGATTATATGAAAGGAATGGGTAAAAAAGGACATGAAAAAATTCTAAAGTTTATTGATCAAGGAGGAAAAGCTATTGCATGGAGAGAAGCTACAGCTTTATTCTCAGGAATACAGAAAATTACTATTGATGAAAAAAAATCAGAAGAATTTGAACTTCCTGTAAAAGATGTATCAAAACAAATTATTAAAGATGGATTTTCATGTCCGGGTTCTCTTCTTAAAATAAAACTTAAAAAGAATCATCCTTTAACTTATGGAATGCCGTCGGAAATTGGAGTATTTCATAGAAGTAGCCCAGTGTTTACTACATGGCAGCCTTATTTTGATGTTGATCGGAGAGTAATAGCTACCTTCCCAGAAAGAAATATTCTAATTAGTGGCTATGCCGAAAACGAAGAAAAAATTGGAAATAAATCATCTATTGTGTGGTTAAAGAAAGGAAAAGGACAAATTGTTCTTTTTAGTTTTAACCCTCAATTTAGGGCATCAACTCCTGTTTCATACAAATTACTTTTTAACTCTATACTATTATAAATCATTAAAGAATAAAGCAGGCCGAGAATACTTTAGGTCTGCTTTTTCTTTTAATTTATAATTACCGCTCAGATTTTTATATATTTATATTATGAAAATTTGTTGCATGAAAAACATTAGTCTCTTCATTTTACTTCTTTCTTCAAATATTCTATATGCTCAAAACAATACCGATAGTTTAGAAAATATTTTGGAAAACTCTTTCGGCATTGAACGAATAGATGTCTTAATTGAGCTATCTGAAAATTATATTCAAGAATCTCCACAAAAATCAATTGAATATGCACAAGAAGCATATCTTTTAATGGCTAAGAATAATAAAAAACAAAAAACGTTTAGAAATATTTTATCAGGAGGTTTGGTAATAATAATTGCACTATTGATTCTTTATATGTTAAGCCTTAAGAATAAGATAAAAGCAAATAAAGTTTTAAAGACACAAAACGAACAAATAAGAAATAAAAACCTCGAAATAAAACATAAGACAGAGCATCTTGAAAAAATTAATAAAGAGTTTGAGAAGCTTTCTATTGCAGCAAGCCAAACAGATAATGCCATTTTAATTTTAAATAAAAATGGTGATATTGAATGGATAAATGAGGGATATACACGCTTGTATGAAGCAACACTTGATGAAATCTTAAATGAACAAGGGAAAACCATTTTTGATATAAGCGACTGCCCTGATATTGAAATTATTTTTAACAAAGCTATATCAGAGAACAAATCACAGATATACGATACTATTCATGATTCAATAAGTGGGAAGAAATACAATGTTCGAACTACACTAACTCCTATTACTGGTAAAAACAATAAAGTAGAAAGACTGATTGCTATTGACTCTGATGTAACAACACTAAAAGAAATAGAACTTAAGTTAAATAAGTTACTTATTACAAAAGACAAGTTTTTTTCAATAATTGCTCATGATTTAAAAAATCCGTTTAATACTTTAATTGGCCTTTCGCAATTACTTGTTCATGGATACGACAGAATGAATATTGAAAAGGTTAAATATTTTCATGAAAATTTTTATCAGATCTCAAAAGACGGATATGAACTTCTGGTTAATCTTCTTGAATGGTCAAGATCACAAATGGGAAGTATAGAATTCAATCCAGTAAAACTTAATCTTTCTGATTTAGCTAAAGAAACATTTTCACTTTATAATGCAAAAGCCAATGAAAAAGAAATTCTTTTAACTAATAATCTAAAAAAAACCTCTGAAATTATTGCTGATAAAAATATGCTAAAGACTGTTTTTAGGAATATCGTTTCTAATGCATTAAAATTTACTGAACGTGGTGGTGTTATTGAGATACATGAAAAAGATTCAAAAGATTCAAAGGAAATAACAATACGTGATACAGGAGTAGGCATAAGTCCGGAAAATATAAAAAAGCTGTTCAGTTTAGAAGAAAACTACACAATAGAAGGAACTGAAGATGAGGCTGGAACAGGATTAGGCTTAATACTTTGTAAAGAATTTATAGATAAACACAACGGAGAAATACACATTGAAAGTAAAGTTGGTTTTGGATCAAAATTTATTTTTACCTTACCATTAGAAGCCAAAAAAACTTCGTAAAAAGAGGCGAAGAAGTTATTCAAAAATCAGGTTCATCACATTTAAATCTCGGCTTAACTTTAGAGGTATTTACTACTTCTGATAATCAAATTTAAATTCTTCGCCCATATATATTGCTCTTACTTGTAGGATAAACTAATTTCAATTTACCCTCCCTAAAAAACATTTTTCAAAGTAAATTGTTATCTATAAAACAAAAATTATGGCATTCACATTACAAACCGGAGAAAAAGCTCCCAATTTCAATTTACCAGCAACCGATGGGAAATTATACCAATTGTCTGATTTTCAATGCAAAGTTTTGGTTGTGTTTTTTACTTGCAATCATTGCCCATATGTTATTGGATCGGATGAAGTAACTCGAAAAACAGTTGAAAAATTTGCACCACAAGGAGTAGATTTTGTAGGAATTAACTCAAACAGTAAGAATACATACGAGGAAGATAGTTTCCCGAACATGGTAAAAAGAATGAAAGAATATAAATTCCCATGGGTTTATCTTTATGATGAATCGCAAGAAATTGCAATAGATTATGGTGCTTTAAAAACACCTCACTTTTTTGTTTTTAATGAAGCGAGAGAACTCGTATATACTGGACGTGCTGTTGATAATCCATGTGATACATCTAAAATGACAGTTAATGATTTGGAGAACGTTTTAGAAAAGCATTTAAACGGCAAAGATATTTGCCCTAAAGAAACAAATCCAATTGGATGTAATGTTAAATGGGACGGGAAAGATGCTCACTGGATGCCTGCTGAAGCTTGCGACTTAGTATAGTCTTATTAAAAACTTTCGAAATTTAATTTCGATCCATTCATGCTTGGAAATAATTTCTTAAGTTTCTTTGGCTGAATTTCCTTAAATTATTCTTTTATTAGAATTAAAAATTTCATGCCAAAAGCATTATTGAGTTTAATACAGGGAACACCCGCGGGATTTCCATTTGGCATACCAGAAATTGAAGAAGAAATCGAAAGATAAATACAACTTGCACCGCAACCAGATCTGCATTCCATAGCTCAAAATTTTATTGTGAAATTAAAAAAAATCCCCATATAGTATTAAATGTCCGAAACTATATTTAGTTTTAATTTGTATATATTATCTCTATTAAACTTACTTTTTATGAAATTCCAAAAACCATTAATTCACGGTCGATTAATAAAACGATATAAGCGATTTTTGGCTGATGTTAAACTAGACTCGGGAGAAATTATTACAGCTCATTGCACCAATTCCGGAACCATGAAATCTTGTTTGGAAGAAAATGCTGAAGTTTATTTAACACCTGTTGATGATCCCAAGCGAAAAACAAAATTTACATGGGAGATGATTAAAATAAATGGTAATTGGATTGGAATAAATACTGGAAATCCAAACAAGTTAGCATTTGATGCTGTAAAAAATGGTGAAATTGAAAAGTTAAAAGGATATACTGAAGTAAAACGCGAAGTAAAATTCGACGATAGTCGTTTCGATGTAATGGCTCAAAACGAGCATGAAACATGCTTTATTGAAGTAAAAAACGTAACTTTAAAAGAAGAAAATTATGCCCGATTTCCTGATGCTGTTACAACACGAGGTAAGAAACATCTTGAAACTCTAATTAAAGTAAAAAAGCAAGGAATGCGAGCAGTTATGCTATATGTTATTCAGCGAATGGATGTAGATATATTTGCACCAGCTAAAGAAATTGATCCAGAATATGCAAAAACCTTAAAGAAAGCAAATAAAAAAGGAGTAGAAATAATTCCTATTCAGGCAAAAGTTACTCCTGAAAAAATTGAATTTGTTAGAGAATTGCCTTTTGAATTATAAATGAAAAAAATAAAATATATAATTTTTACTCTTGTTGTAGGATTTTTATCTTGTTCGGATGAAACTTCCGAACCGGGTTTTATTAGTGAAGGAATATATGAGGGCGAATATTTCCCAACAACCGAATGGAAATATTGCAGCCCAGAGCAAGTTGGAGCAAACTCAAAATTATTAGCAGAAGCTCATTCATATATTTCAAATGATAATTTTGCAAGCGATGGATACATGATTATAAAAGATGGTTATATCATAGCAGAAGACTATTTTAATGAATTTACGAAAGAGAAAAAGCATGTAAGCTATTCAATTGCTAAGAGCTTTACTTCGGCAGTTATAGGAATTGCTACTGATAAAGGATTAATTAACAGTGATGAAGATAAAATCTCTAGTTATTATACCGAATTACATGGTGAAACTGTTCAGCAATGGAAAAAAGATCTTAAAATTTCGCATCTCTTAACCATGACTTCTGGCATTAACTGGGTGGAAGAAGGTGTATTTACAAATGATATTTTTCAAATGTCAACCAGCGATAATTTCGTGGAATACGTTCTTAGCAAATCTGTATTAAATGAACCCGGAACTATATGGTCATATAACAGTGGCGAATCAATGCTTTTATCAGGAATAGTTAATTTAACAACTGGTAAAAGTATGTTTGAATTTGCCAAAGAAAATCTTTTAAAACCAATTGGGATTCAAGATATTGAATGGAATTCCGATTCGGAAAACCATACTATTGCAGGTTGGGGAATTAGTGCCACAATGCATGATTATGCTCGCTTCGGGTATCTTTATATGAATAATGGCAACTGGGATGGGAATCAGATAATTTCTGAAGAATGGATTACTAAATCTATTACTCCTTTTAGAACAGAAACTCCATATTATGGTTATTTGTGGTGGCTTTCAGAGGATACATTCTTTGGAAGCAATGTCGATTTACCCGATGATATCTTCATGGCAATTGGTGCTCTCGGACAATATCTTGTTATAGTACCTTCCGAAAATCTAATCATTGTGCGTTTAGGTCAGGATTTATACACAGAAAATAGCTGGAAACCTGAAGAATTTATTCAATTAGTTCTTAACGCACTATAATTTATACTCCAATAATTCATATTTCTGGTTCCGCAATCGAGGTTCAAATCCTGCTTCACGAATTGCGCTTTGAATTCCTTCTGCATCAAATTTAAAGCTTGCTCCTGCCGACGATACTACATTTTCTTCAATCATAATAGATCCAAAATCATTAGCTCCAGCATGCAAGCAGATCTGGGCAATATCTTTGCCAACAGTTAACCACGATGCCTGAATATTTTTAATATTGGGTAGCATTATTCTACTAATTGCAACAGTTCTAATATATTCCTCGGATCTAACTTGATTAGTTACTCCCATTTCTTTTTGCAAAGTTGTATCTTCATCTTGAAATGGCCAGGAAATAAATGCCAAAAAGCCAGGTGATTTTTCGGTTTTTGAAGCCTGAACTTCTCTAAGAGCTACCATATGTTCTAATCTTTCTCTTTTTGTCTCAATATGACCAAACATCATAGTTGCTGAAGTAACCAAATTCAATTTATGTGCCTCACGCATAACATCCAGCCAATCCTGGGTATTTGCCTTTGCCGGCGATATACTTTTTCGAACCCGGTCGCAAAGAATTTCAGCACCAGCACCTGGCAAACTATCTAATCCAGATTCAATTAAAGCTTCTAAAATTTCACAATATGATTTCTTTTCTAATCTTGCTAAATGTGCAATTTCAGGAGGTCCTAAAGCATGCAATTTTATATTTGGATACAATTTTTTAAGATCACTAAAAAGACCAGTGTAAAAATCAAGCTTTAACTTTGGATGTAATCCGCCCTGAAGCAATAATTGTTCTCCACCTAATTTAAAAAGCTCTTCGATTTTTTGTTTATACTCTTCAATTGTTGTTATGTAAACATCCTTATCTCCTGGCTTTTTATAGAAGTTACAAAACTTGCATTGCGAAATACAGGCATTGGTAATGTTTACATTTCTGTCTATCTGCCAAGTAACAACATTTCCAGAATTATGGATTTGTCTAAGTTGATTTGCTATAGAAATTAACTCATCGAGCGGAGCTTGTTCATACAACAAAAGACCTTCGTCAATTGTTAGAAACTTAAGAGCTAAAGCTTTTTTATAAATATCAGTATAATTCATAATTTTAATTAAGACCCAAAAATAATCAATTTAAACCATCATTTGTTTGAGCAATGAATCAAAGTCATTAATCTATTTATTAAATTTACAATTTAAAACCTAAAATGTTTTGTCATGAAAATAATCATAACCAAAATAAAGGAAATAAAAGAAGGTAAATCTGTTATATATCTTACCGAAAATGAAGATAATCTGAAGAAACTTTCGTTTTCACCTGAAGAATTTAAATATCTAAAAGAAGCTGCAAAGGATAAAAAGGAGCCAGTTAAAATAAACTCTTACACAAAGTGGTCATATATTAATTGGATTAAAAAAGATAAAGAAGAATATCTTTTGAAAGAAAAATTAAGAAGAGCTGCAGGCAAACTTTATTCTGATTTAAAGTCAAACAAGCATGAAGAAATAATAATTGCAGACTTTTATAAAAACGCCGAATTTACCTTAGCTTTTGCTGAAGGATTAGCTTTAAGTCATTATCAATTTCTGAAATATTATAGTAAATTCGAAGAAAAGAAAAATCATCTTAAAGAAATTTTTATTTATTCTGATCAGGTTACCGATGAACAAATATCAGAACTAAATATACTACTTGAATCTGTTTGTTTTACTAAAGATCTTGTAAATGAACCAGTATCGGCATTAAACGCAGAACAACTTTCAAATGAGATTCAAAAAGCAGGAAACGTAGCAGGATTTAACGTAGAAATTTTCAATAAAAAGAAAATAGAATCATTAAAAATGGGAGGATTACTTGCTGTAAATAAAGGAAGTATAGATCCTCCAACTTTCTCTATATTAACATGGAAACCAGAAAATGCTTTCAACGAAAAACCCTTTGTTTTAGTAGGTAAAGGTGTTGTTTACGATACCGGGGGAATGAATATAAAAACAGGTAATTATCTTGACACCATGAAATCTGATATGGCAGGAGCGGCTGCAGTTGCAGGTTCAATTTACGCCATTTCAAAAGCAAAATTACCTGTTTTCGTTATTGGTTTAATTCCTGCTACCGATAATCGAGTAAATAATAATGCATATGTGCCTGACGATATAATTACAATGCACAGTGGTGCAACTGTTGAGGTAAAAAATACAGATGCTGAAGGAAGGTTGATTCTTGCTGATGCATTAAGTTTTGCAAAAAAATATAATCCCAAATTAGTAATTGATCTTGCAACTTTAACAGGTTCGGCACATGCTGCCATAGGTGATTTAGGAATTGTGGCTATGAGAACAAAGACTGAAGAACATTTTGACTTATTAAAACTTTCAGGAAATAATGTTTATGAACGATTAGTGGAATTTCCACTTTGGGAAGAGTATGGAGAAATGATTAAATCGGATATTGCCGATATAAAAAACCTAGGTGGAAAGGAAGCGGGTGCTATAACGGCTGGGAAATTTCTTGAACATTTTACCGACTATCCATGGATACACTTAGACATTGCAGGAAGTGCTTTTCTAACAAAACATGATAATTATAGAGGAATTGGTTCAACTGCGGCAGGTGTTCGTTTATTATTCGATTTTTTCAATAGCCAATTGTAATTTTATAAAACAGATTATTAAAAATATTATCATTAATTTTGTTTCTTTAATGGTAATTAAGTGTTTGACACAATAAAACTCAATATATGATTCAGAATAAAATAGTTGTTGGAATATCACATGGAGATATAAATGGGATTAGTTATGAGGTGATTATTAAATCATTGATGGATAACAGAATTTTTGATTTTTGTATTCCTGTTGTTTATGGATCGGCAAAAGTAGCAGCGTACCACAGAAAAGCTTTAAATATTGCAAATTTTAGTTTCAATAACGTTAGAACTGCTGCCGAAGCAAATGTTAAAAGAGCAAATATTATAAACTGCCTTGACGATAATGTTCGGGTTGAGCTTGGCAAATCAACAAATATTGCTGGAGAATCATCATTAATCTCCTTGGAAAATGCAGTAAATGATTTAAAAAATGGAACTATTGATGTTTTAGTTACTGCTCCAATTAATAAAGACAATATACAGTCAGAGAAATTTAATTTCCCAGGCCACACAGAATATCTTACACGAGAATCAGAATCAAAAAAATCGCTAATGTTTATGGTAAGCGAAAATCTTAGAGTAGGCGTTGTTACAACACACCTGCCTTTAAGTAAGGTTCCTGAAGCAATTACTGAAGAAGCTATTTTAGAGAAATTAAGAATAATGAATAAAAGTCTTATTCAAGATTTTAAAATAAGAAAACCAAAAATTGCTGTTTTGGGATTAAATCCTCATGCAGGAGATAATGGATTATTAGGATCAGAAGAAGTTGAAATTATTATCCCAGCGATTAACAAGGCTAAAGAAGAAGGAATTTTAGCTATTGGACCATATCCTGCTGATGGATTCTTTGGTAGTGATAACTTTAAGAAATTTGATGCTGTTTTGGCAATGTATCATGATCAAGGCTTAGCTCCTTTTAAAGCTTTAGCTTTTAATTCTGGTGTAAACTATACAGCTGGTCTTGATTTCATTAGAACATCTCCCGGACACGGTACAGCTTATGAGATAACAGGTCTTGGTAAAGCTTCTGAAATTTCTTTTAGAAATGCAATATATCTTGCTTGTGATATATACAGGAACAGAACGGAGTATAAAGAAATTACAAAAGATCCGCTTCAGCATTACGAAATTTCTGATAAAGATCAAGAGTAAAATACTATAAAATTTGACCTAAAGGTTGGCAGTTTAGCCAACCTTTTTTATATAATGTTATACAACATAATAATCAGGAGATTAAGATCAATCTAGCTCTGTCTTTAAGCTAAATAATTTAGTATTTTTGTTTAGTATCCTTTTTCTAAAAATTACAAACTAAAATAAAATACGGAGGTTCCCATGTCAAAGATTGATCTTTCCTTAAATAATTTAGATGCATTATTCCCTGAAGACTTTACTCAGGAACAAATAGCTAAAGCCAAAACGGTTTTTTTAAAAGAGTTGGCTTTATCAAGTCATAAATTTTATGGAGGAAAAATGCAAACCATTCCAAAAGCAGGTATTTATGGTTTTAACTGGTTTAATGTTTACTATACTCCTGGTGTTTCAAAAGTATCTACATCTATTCGAGATAATAACGATACTTCCTTTGAATTATCAAATCGTGGTAATATGGTTGCGGTTGTTTCAGACTCAACAAGAGTTTTAGGTGATGGAGATTGCACGCCTCCAGGAGGATTAGGAGTTATGGAAGGTAAAGCATATTTAATGAAATACCTTGCGGGCGTTGATGCTGTAGCTCTTTGTGTAGACAGCTATAACGACAAAGGAGAACATGATCCTGATAAAATTATTGAATTTGTTAAAATGTTACAACCTAGTTTTGGTGCTGTAAATCTTGAAGACATATCGCAACCAAACTGCTATAAAGTATTAGATACATTAAGAGAAGAATGCGATATTCCTGTTTGGCATGATGACGCTCAAGGAACGGGATCAGTAACTCTTGCTGGATTAATTAATGCTTTAAGAATTGTAAAGAAAGATATTAGTGATATTAAAGTTGTTCTGTATGGTGCTGGTGCTTCAAATGCAACAATAGCGCGATTGATTCTTCAAGCAGGTGCAGATCCTAAAAAAATGATCTTATTTGATTCAAAAGGCGGATTGCATAAAGATCGTGAAGATATCAAATCAGATAAAAGATTCTATCGTAAATGGGAACTTTGTCAAAAAACAAATCCAAACAAAACAAACGATGTACTTGAAGCTTGTAAAGATGCGGATGTTTTAATTGCATTAAGTAAGCCAGGACCAGATGTTGTTAAACCAGAATGGATAAAGAACATGGGTACCAAACCTATTGTTTTTGTATGCGCAAATCCTGTTCCTGAAATTTATCCATATGCAGCGAAAGAAGCAGGAGCATATATTGTTGCAACTGGACGTGGTGATTTTCCAAATCAAGTAAATAACTCTTTAGGATTCCCTGGAATACTTAAAGGTGCTCTATTAGTTCAAGCACGTAAAATAACCGATGAAATGGCTATTGTTGCAGCGTATTCAATGGCTAATTATGCTGAAAAGAAAGGCATAAGTCCTGATAATATAATGCCTAAGATGGACGATACTGAAGTGTTTGCGCACGAAGCAGCTGATGTTGCCATGGAGGCAATTAAAAATGGCGTTGCAAGAGTAGAAATGACTTGGGACGAAGTATTTAATCGCACTATGGAAGATATAAAGCAAACAAGAGGTACAATTGATATGATGATGAAAAATAATTTCATTCCTGAGCCAGATACTCAAATGCTTGAAGATGCTTTAAAAATTGCTGTAGATACAGTTAAATAAATAGCAATTCAGATATAAAACAAAATAGAGTTATTAAAATAATAACTCTATTTTTTTATAACTATTTTGGTTGTATATTGCTTATCAGAATAATTAATTTTTAAAAAATACAATCCATTATTAAGGTTTCCTGCATTTATAAAATACGCTTCATTGGATAAGTTTAATTTTCCTCTTTGCAAAACTCTGCCCGTAATATCTAAAATTTCATAATTCACATTTTCAACAGTAAATTCTTTCGCTGAAGTAATTTTTAATGTAAAAACCCCTGAATTTGGATTTGGGTAAACAGAAATTTCAGTACCTTCTTGTTTTGATATTAGTTCATCTAATTCAACCTCCTCTATCCCATCAACAACCAAGTATTTTGTTAAAGATTGAAAACTGCAAACTTCCACATAATAATTTCCATCCTCAACTATTACATATGATTGCTTAGTAGCTCCATCAATAGGATTCCCATCCAAATACCATTGATTTCCAAAAGGTGAATTTGATGTTAAGGTGTTGTCGATAACTCTATAATCCGCAGCAGGAATATCAAATATTGTTACAGAATTAATATCTTTTTTAAGATAAGTATCATTCACAATTAAATTTACAGTTTTAATTCCTCCCGAAGAATAACTAACTGTATGAGGCCCTATACCAATACCTGTTGTGGGCACAGCTCCTTCCCCAAATTCCCATTTAAAACTATTTACTGCACTCAATGAAGTTGAAAAAACAACATCTTCATTTTTACATGCCGAATCTTTGTCTACACTAAATACTGGTGTAATATAATTTCCATCTTCTTTAATTGAAATACTATCTATACAAATACCATAACCTCCATTGCCAATTGCTTCAATTGCAATTTGGTAATTATCTGTAAGCTCAGGTAATGAAATTGATTTCTTTGTCCATCCTGGTGAATCAGAATTATAGCTTCTAATCTCTTCCCAGGTGTTTAAATCACTATTTTTATATAATATTTTTAATTCGTGGATGTTGCTACTCAATTCTCTATTATGTAAATAAAACGATAAAACAACATTGGTATTACCAGAGAAATCAAATCTCGGCATTACAAGTTTTGAAGATTCTCCTAAATTATTATAGAAGTATGCATTAATACTTCCTTCGTATGCAGTATCCATAATGCTTGCAAAACCACCAGTTTTAAATTCCCAACCAACAGTATCGTTCGATCTTTCTTCATACCACTTTGTAGGTATCGAAAACTGACCTTCATAATCTTCAGTGTATTCTGTTGTTAATGGATCCATTGATCTTATATATACAATATTTGATGTATCAGTTTCTCCTCCAGCTGAAATCTCCGCAGTTATATAATATATATAAACACTATCCTTATATGCGTCTATATCGTTATAATTTGTATTTGCAGAATTATCATATAAAACAGAATTTCTATAAACATTATAATAATCAATAATTGATTCATCAACAACCTTATTCCACACTAAATTCACCACAGTATCGGTCAAAGAAGCTTTTAAATGAGAAGGAACTTCATCATAAGGCAGGTACCCCTCTTGCGATACAACACCAATATTTCCAGGATCAAGCCAAGATTTTAAACTTTTTTCTGGCTCAGAATAATATTCCCATGCCTGATGAAACTGAAGATAATAATCATTAAAATTATAACTACAACTTGCGTCGCCACCTGTTAAGTCTCCAATTATCTCACCATTTTGATTAAACAAGGGTGATCCTGAAGAGCCTCCCTCGGTTGTTCCTTCATCCCACTCATCTATCCACCAATGTGTATAATTTGTATAACCTTCACCATAATCTCCTGTAACAGCACCATCATATGATTTTGTAATCTTCTTAATATCGCCACTTGGATGATGAATAGATGTAACACTTGTAGGATCAGCAACATCCCTACTCCAACCTGCATAATAAGGCTTGTATTCAGAAGGTGGTTCTATACTTAATTCCAAAAGAGTAAAATCCAAAGTATATTGTTCAGGAGTAGCAATAATTATTGAACCAGCAACAGTCTGATCTTCTGGTCCGTTCGCATTTATACAACCAGGGCTTTCGTAATTAAAATAAAAAATAGCATTTGAAGCATCAAAATCATTACTAATACAATGGTTTGCAGTTAAAAAGTATGGATGTCCGTCGTTATTTGTATTATTTATTAACGCTCCGGTACAAAGCAAACCATTAAATATTATTTTACATACAGAATGTTTAGCCACTTGCCACAGTGAATCTGTATCACAATTTATATTAACGTTACATGCTCCAGAGCTTCCATAAGCTTTAGTATCTTTTGAGAAATAATTAAGGATACCTTTATAATCATGTGCAATAGAAGCGATATGAAGTTCTCCATTAAACTCAACGCTTTTCGGCTCATAGTACTCTATAACAATTTCGTCACCTTTAACAGGAGCCGTAGGTAAAACATAATTTGATTTATTATTCTTATATGTAAAAGCTCCTCTTACGTGACTTTTATCTGAACTATAAATAAACAATTTAGCTCCTGGTGGTATCCTGTAATGATTAAATAACGCACTTAAGGAATAAGCTCCCGGTGATTTTATTTTAACAAACCACACTCTACCTCCATCTGGCATGTCTTTCCATATACCTTCATTCTCAGTATCAATATCTACTAATATATTCTCTGCAAATCGAAATGATTTTAAACCAGAATTTAAATGTTCTCGATCTTCTTTTTCAAGTTTTTTAATATCAATCTCTTCTAAAATAATAACAGGAATATCTAATTTCTCTTTTTCTAATTCCACAGGAAGCAAACGTCTATCCACAATTTGTCCGCAAATTGTATTATTCAACAACATAAATATCCCTGTAAGTATTAATAAATATCTCATCTGTAAATCTGTGGGTGAATTTTTATTAAACACCAAATTAACCAAAATAATTTAGGATACAAATTTTTTGTTCAATTCATCATTTATTGAATTTCAATGAGTAAATACTTTCACAGATTTTTCAAAACCTTATATTTGTATATTTTTTAACATATTTTAAAATTTAAATATGTACGATTTTATTAAAGGGGAAATTGTTGAAATATCGCCAGCTCATTTAGTTCTTGAAAATCAAAATATTGGGTATTATATCAATATATCAGTTAATACTTATTCTAATTTTTCAGATAAAAAGAACTGTTTGATTTTTATTCACGAAGTGATAAGAGAAGATTCACATCAGTTATTTGGTTTTTTTGACAAAAAAGAGAGAGAAATATTTTTGAATCTTATATCGGTTTCAGGTGTAGGTGCAAATACTGCCAGAGTAATGCTATCCTCATTATCACCTGACGAAATTAAAAATGCAATTATAGGAAATAACATAGTTTTACTGAAAAGTGTAAAAGGAATTGGAGCTAAAACAGCCGAAAGAATTATTATTGATTTACGCGATAAAGTTGGAAAAATTGAGGACGGCGATCAAATTCCTGTTCGCCTGGACAATACTATCCAACATGAAGCGTTATCTGCTCTAGTAATGTTAGGTTTTCCTAAAATTAAAGTCGAAAAAATTATTAACGGAATTCTTAAAGAGAATAATGATCTTTCTATTGAAATGCTCATTAAAGAATCTCTGAAAAGAATATAGCACTCTGCCTGATATTGAGAAAGTTATATATATATACAGGACTGTTTTTTATTATAATAATGGTTTGGGGTATTCATGCTCAAGCCCGATCTTTGTATTTATACCAAACTGCTGTACAATCTGACGATACTCTCAAATTTCAGTTCAAAGATCAAGAAACTTATGATACACAAAGTCCTGAAGAATCTCCCTTATTCCTAGAGAATCCTTCAAATATAAAAGATACAGTAGAATACGACCCTACTACCAACGAATATATTATTTCCAAAAAAATTGGTAATTACGATTATCGTCCTTCTAACAGAATGTCTTTAGAGGAATATCAAGAATATCAGTTTGAACAATCGTTACGAAACTATTGGAGACAAAAAGCCAAGGGTGAAACAATGGATGCCCAATCTGGACTTTTTCCAAACCTCAGGCTTGGGGGTGAAGCATTTGATAAGGTTTTCGGAAGTAATGCTATAAATATTGTTCCAATGGGTTCAGCCGAATTAATATTTAAAATAAACATAAACAATAACGAGAATCCGACTATTTCTGAAAACCTCCGAAAAACAACTACCTTCGATTTTGAAGAAAAAATTATGATGAATGTTACCGGAACAATTGGTGACAAAATTAAACTTGGAGTTAATTACAATACTGAGGCAACTTTTGATTTCGAAAACCAAACTAAACTTGAATATATTGGAAAAGAAGACGAAATAATAAAAAGAATTGAAGCGGGTAATGTAACTCTTCCTTTGCCGGGTTCTTTAATTACAGGAAGCCAAAGTTTATTTGGAATTAAAACAGAACTGCAGTTTGGTAAATTAACTGTAACCAGTGTTTTTTCGCAACAAAAAGGAGAAACCAAAACAATTGAGGTAAAGGGCGGTGCACAGACGCAGCAGTTTGAATTACAAGCAGACCAATACGATGCAAACAGACACTTTTTTCTTGCTCAGTATTTCAGAGACAATTATGATTATGCACTTGAAGAATTGCCTGTCGTAAAATCTGCTATAACTATAACGAGAATTGAAGTTTGGATTACAAATAAAGTTAGTAAAAACGACGAAAACAGGAATATTCTTGCACTACTTGATTTAGGTGAAAGCACCAAAAAATTTGCAGGTGATTATATAAATATTAACACTTCTGATACACTTCCGAAAAACTCAACAAATAACCTTTATAGTAGTATATACTCCTTTGATCCAACTCGAAATTTCAATAACATTGGAAATCTCATAGAGACCAACTGGGGGGGGGCTAGTTACAACTTCAAATCTGGTCAGGATTATGAAAAAATTGGAAGTGCACGAAAGTTAAAAGAAAATGAATATGATCTTAATGAAAGATTAGGATATATTTCGTTAAATACCGCTTTAAATTCTGATGAGATTCTTGCAGTTGTTTTTGAGTATGATGTTGGTGGTATTAGATATCAGGTAGGTGATTTTTCAACAGATGGAATAAGCACAGAAGGAGAAGATGCAAGTCCTTTTTTAATGGCTAAACTTTTAAAGGGAACCAGTTTAACTCCAGCTCTTCCAAACTGGGATTTAATGATGAAAAACATTTATGCTATAGGTGCATATCAAGTTAATAAAGAGGATTTTATATTAGATGTATTATACCAGGACGATAAAACAGGAAATGCTCTGAACTTTATTCCCGAAGGAAAAATAAATAAAACAATTCTTTTAAAAGTTGTAAATCTTGACAATTTGAATTCTCAGCTAGATGCTACCCCTGATGGAAGATTTGATTTTGTTGAGGGAATTACTATTAATGCATCAAATGGAAGAATAATATTTCCTGTTCTGGAACCTTTCGGAAGTCACTTAAAAAAGCAGTTTGATAGTGAAACCATTGCTAAAAAATATGTTTTTCAGGAACTTTACGATACTACCTTAACATATGCCAGACTAATAGCTGAAAGAAACAAATTCAAACTTCGAGGAGAATATAAATCAGCCTCCAGTTCGGAAATTATGTTAAATGCCATAAATATTCCTCAGGGCTCAGTAAAAGTTATGGCAGGAGGACGACAATTAACAGAAAATGTGGAGTATACTGTTGATTATAATTTAGGACGTGTTAAAATCATTGACACTGGGTTGCTCGAATCAGGTACGCCGCTTCAAATATCCCTTGAAAGTAATGCACTCTATAGCATACAAACTAAAACTCTTTTAGGAACTCATTTAAATTATCAGGTTTCCGACAACTTCAATATTGGAGCTACCGTTATGAACCTAACAGAGAGACCATTAACCCAGAAAGTGTCGATAGGTGATGAACCTATTTCAAATACCATTTGGGGTTTAAATACATCGTACAGAACCGAATCTCAGTTTATAACCTCAATGGTGGATAAATTGCCATTTATTGAAACTAAAGAAACTTCATCATTAATGCTTGATGCTGAATTTGCCCAACTAATACCAGGGCATTCGAGTGTTATTGAAGATGAAGGTAATGCATATATTGATGATTTCGAAGGAAGCGAAACATCCTTGGATTTGAAAGCTATTAATTCTTGGGTTTTAGCAAGTACTCCTCAAAATCAAAGTATTTTCCCTGAAGCATCGGTTCCAAATAGTTTAGTTAATGGTTATAATAGAGCAAAAATTGCATGGTACAAAATTGATCCATTGTTCTTACGCAATACATCTACAACCCCAGGCCATATAAAAAATGATGCAGAACAACAATCAAATCACTTTGTAAGAGAAATTTACGAAAAAGAAATTTTTCCGAATAAGGATTCTGAGACAACTGTTCCTACTGCATTACAGGTTCTGAACATAGCATACTATCCTGAAGAAAGAGGACCTTATAATTATGTAACAGACGGAGAATCGACCACTTACGCACAAGGTCTTGATGAAAACGGTAAGCTAATAAATCCTGAAACGCGTTGGGGTGGTATTATGCGAGAACTTTCAACTACAGATTTTGAAGCATCCAATGTTGAGTATATTGAGTTTTGGCTAATGGATCCTTTTGTTTATGATTCAACAAAAAGATCAGGTGGTAATTTATATTTTAACCTTGGAAATGTTTCAGAGGATATTTTAAGAGATTCCAGAATTGCCTTTGAAAGTGGAATCCCTGTAGATGGAGACGAAACCAAGCTATCAGAAACAATATGGGGTAATGTTCCCGATAACGATATTATTGTTGAATCATTTCAAGACATAGGAGTTCAAGATATTGGTCTTGATGGATTAAGTGATACAGATGAATTAAGTTTTTTTGATGATTATATTAAGAAACTTGAAGATGACGTTATTACAAATGAGAATGCTTTAAACAAATTCAAACAAGACCCTTCAAATGATAATTTCCACTATTTTACAGGAGGCGATTATGAGGCATCACAACTTAGTATACTTGAACGATATAAGAAATACAACGGTGTTGATGGTAATTCGTCTGGTGACGCGAATGAACTTTCCACTAAAACTCCAAATACTGAAGATATAAATTCGGATAGAACTTTAAGTGAAACAGAAAGTTATTTTCAGTATAAAGTTGAGTTGAATTCTGATGCAATGGAAGTAGGTCAGAATTACATAGTTGATAAGGTATGGGGACATAATGTAGACCTTCCTAATGGAGAACAGGATGCAAAAATTGCATGGTACCAATTTAGAATACCAATTCGCCAACCTGATGAAGTAGTTGGTGCAATTCAGGATTTTAAGTCAATTCGATTTATGAGAATGTTCATGAATGAATTTGAAGACAGTATTTTTCTTCGATTTGCGAAACTAGAACTTGTGCGGAGTGAATGGAGAAAATATGAATTTTCATTAATGGAAGGACATGAAAGCCTTTCCAGCCCAGAACCATCTGTTGGGAACTTAGATATAGCGTCGATAAATATCGAAGAAAACGATAATTATGTTTTACCTCCAGGAGTTGATAGAGTTATTGATCCAACAAATCCTCAACTACGTCAGTTAAACGAACAATCCATGGTTCTTAAGGTTGATGATCTTGATGATGGTGATGCGCGAGCAGCCTATAAAACCATAAACCTTGATATCAGGCAATATGAAAAACTAAAAATGTTTGTTCATGCTGAAGCCAAAGAAGATCAAATCTTGAATGATGAAGACCTTCGTGTTTTTGTTCGACTAGGAACTGACTATGTAGGAAATTATTACGAATATGAGCTTCCACTTCAAGTAACTCCTCCAGGAGATTATAATAGTTTCAGCGATGATGAAGTATGGCCAATTGAGAATAATATTGAAATTATTTTGGACGAACTTGTTGATGTAAAACAAGCCAGAAATAATGAATTAAGACAAGCAAATACTGTATTTACATATAACTCCGTTTATTCTGTCTATAACGAAAATAACACTCGATTGTCTGTTCGGGGTAATCCGAATTTAAGTAATGTAGTTACTATTATGATTGGGATACGAAACCCAAGTAAACAAAGTAATACAATATCTGATGACGATGGAATGTCAAAATCGGGAGAAATATGGGTAAATGAATTACGACTTAGCGACTTTAAAGAAGATGGTGGTTGGGCTGCAAGAGGGCGTGTTTCAACAAAACTAGCCGACCTTGGAACGGTAAACCTTGCAGGAAGTATTAGTACTCCGGGATTTGGAAGTATTGAAAAGAAAGTGAATGAGCGAAGCAAAGAAGAAGTTCTTGAATATGATGTTTCTACCAATATTGATTTAGGTAAATTCTTCTCTGAAAAATCAGGAATTAGCATTCCTGTTTATGCTGGATATGCCGAAACGTTCATAAATCCAGAATACAATCCTCTCGATCCTGATATCACTCTTGAGGATGCTCTTGATAACGTAGATACAAAAGCTGAAAAGGACTCTATAAAAAATATTGCTCAGGATTACACGCAACGAAAGAGTATTAACTTTACAAATGTAAAAATTAATAAAACGAGTGAAAAACCACGCTTTTATGATCCTGCAAACGTTTCCTTAAGTTACTCATACAATGAAACATTTTCCAGAGATATTAATACTGAATATGATGTATTGAAGAACTATAGAGGATCTTTTAATTACATGTACAATACAAGGCCAAAAGCTATAACACCATTCAGAAAATCAAAAGGGATTCTACAGAAAAAGTCTCTGGCAATAATTAAAGATATTAATTTCTATATTAAACCATCAAGTATTTCTTTCAGAACAGATATGTTCAGAAAATATCAGGCAAATAAAACTCGAAATATTTATGCTCCAGGAAATATTATTGAACCAGCTTTCAATAAAGAATTTAACTGGAACAGATATTACGATGTAAAATGGGACCTAACAAAAGGATTAAAAGTTAGTTTTTCAGCAACTAATATTGCAAGAATCGATGAGCCCTATGGTGAAGTTGACAGACATAAGGATTCTTATGAAGAATGGAAAGATTCCGTTTGGACTAGCATTAAAAATTTTGGAAGAAACACACAGTATAACCATAACATAAATGCTACATATAGAGTACCAATAAATAAACTTCCCTTACTCGACTGGACCAGTCTTAACGCAAGATATAATGCTACATATAATTGGGATGCAGGTCCATTGTTAAGTCCTGAAAGCGAATACGATTTAGGAAATACTATTCGTAACTCTAATACGATTCAGCTTAACAGTCAGGCCAATATGGTTAATCTTTATAATAAAGTCGGATTTCTAAAACGAATTAACCAAAAATACGGTAGAGGAAGATCTGCCCGAAAAAAAGAATTTGAAGAAGTAAGTTATGCTGAAACAGATGCTTGGTTCAGGGAAGGACGCTCAAGATCAATTTATCATGATTTAAACACAGAAGATATTAAAACTGTAAGTGTTAAAGACGAAACAGGAAAAGAAATAAAGGGTGAGTGGAAAATTGTAAGTAAAAGAAAAGTTTCATTCAAAGCAGAACAAGATGTTGATAATGCCACAGTAGAAGTAAAAGGACAAATAGAGAAAAAAGAAAATCCTATAGTTTTTATTGCCGAAAATACTGCACGGTTATTAATGTCTATAAAGAATGTCTCTGCATCATATACTATAACTTCGGGATCTGCTCTTGCAGGATATAAACCTGAATCAAGTATTTTAGGAATGGATAATTCATATACTGATGTATCCGGTAATACATCTCACTACCAAGCCCCTGGATGGCCATATGTTTTAGGATGGCAAGATGATAATTTCGCCAGAAAAGCTATAGACAACAATTGGTATACAGAAGACACTACACTCAACACCCCATACCTGATGACAGAAAATACAAATCTGAACTTCAGGGTTATGCTTGAGCCTGTTCGAGGTTTAAAAATAGATTTAACAGCGAACAGAATGCACAGTGAAAATAATAGCAGATACTATAGCTATGGCTCCTTAGAGCCTTATTCTGAACAAATCACCGGAAATTTTTCAATGACCTATATTGCACTTGGTTCATCATTTGAAGGCGGTTCAAAAAGTAATAATTATTATTCCCAAGCTTTTCAAGACTTTAAAACTTCAAGAGCAGTTATCTCTGAACGACTAGCTGATGGGAATATTACTCCACACGAAACAGATGCAGGGTACTATGATGGTTACGGAAGTTTGTCACAAGAAGTAATGGGTCCTGCCTTTTTATCGGCATATGGTTGGTATTACGACAATAGTAATGTTCCCTTAACTGTATTTCAAAGTATTCCATTACCAAACTGGAGTATCCGTTTTGATGGTTTAAAGGATATTCCATTTATGAAGAAAATATTTAAATCCATTAACTTAAGTCACGCTTACAGATCTTCATATAATATAGGTACATATATAAACAATACTGATTTTGATGCGAATACAGCAATTGCTGCAATGGATAGCATGAAGAACTTTATTCCTGAATATGGCTTTTCTAACATTTCAATAAACGAGCAATTTAGCCCACTTATTAATATCGACATGACCTGGGTAAATAATCTTACTACTCGTTTTGAAATGAAAAAATCAAGAACAGTTACTCTTAGTTTTACCAACAATCAAATAACCGAAGTATTTACCGACGAAATGGGATTTAGTGTAGGATATCGTTTTGATGATTTTAATCTAATCTTTGATTTTGGCGATGGCCAAAGCAATTTTAAAAGTGATTTAAATGTTCGGGCTAACGTTAAAATAAGAGATAACAAAACAGTTCTTCGTAAGATAGTTGAAGACGAAGAAAATGCTTCTGCCGATCAGAAAGTTACTATTATTGGCGTTTCGGCCGATTATTTATTAAGCAATAGACTTACCATAAGATTATTTTACGATCAAAATATATCTGATCCTTTAGTAGGTAATAATCCTTACAGAATTTCAAATACCGATATCGGTTTTAGTCTCAGATTTACTTTAACAGAATAGTTTATTTTAATAAAATTTGATTAATTTTGGCTTGAAATTTAAATACAATCAAGTTTAATCTAATAAAATATATTATTATGAATATTCCAGAAAACTTAAAGTACACTAAAGATCACGAATGGATTCGTGTTGAAGGAGATGAAGCATTTGTAGGTATTACTGATTATGCTCAAGGTGAACTTGGAGATATCGTTTTTATTGAAATAGAAACTGAAGGTGAAGAGTTAGCTCAAGAAGAAGTATTTGGTACAATTGAAGCTGTAAAAACTGTTTCTGATATGTTTATGCCAGTTGGTGGAGAAGTAGTAGAAGTAAATGCAAAATTAGAAGATTCACCAGAAGTTGTAAATAAAGATCCTTATGGCGATGGTTGGTTAATTAAAGTAAAATTAGCTGACATGGCACAAGTTGAAGAATTATTAGATGCTGCAGCATATAAAGCACTTTTAGAAGCTTAAAAAAGAAACTTTGCTATATAAAAAAACCTGATCAGATATCTGATCAGGTTTTTTTATTGAGGTCTCTGGCGGATTCGAACCGCCGTACATGGTTTTGCAGACCACTGCCTAGCCACTCGGCCAAGAGACCATTTTTATCGGACAGCAAAAATAGAAAAAAATTCAACAATACTCAAACTTTATAATAAAATTAACTTTACATGAGGCTTTTTATCCTCATTACCGACTAAGCGTTACACTTACACGCTCCATTTTACCTCCCATTGGTGGATTCATTTTGGAAACTTTTACTTCTGCTTTTTTAATGGTATTAAAATTCTGATACAATGTATCCAATATTCTTCCAGCAATATGTTCTAGCAAATGCGATTTTGTTTGCATCTCTTCTTTTACAATATTAAATGCAACCTGATAATTTAATGCATCATTCAAATCATCCGATTTCGCCGGTACTTGCATATCCGTTTCTATAGTAAGATCAACTAAAAAACGATTACCTACAATTTGTTCTTCTTTAAAATGCCCATGATAAGCATAAAACTCCATATTCTCAATCTTTATCAATCCCATGTTTGCAAAATTTAAGTTTTACATCTCAAATTTAAATTTATAAAATCAGTTTTGCATATTTTTTAATACAATTTATGTAGCATTGGATAAAATCCTGTACTTTTGTACGTTCATAAAAATAATGACTGAATATTAAATTTAACTTTTCATGACAGCTGAGAACAACGAAACCGAAGAAAAAAAATCTTTAAACTTTATTGAAAGTTTTATTGAAGAAGATTTGAAAAACAACAAGAATAATGGCGTTGTTATGACCCGTTTCCCTCCAGAGCCAAACGGATATCTTCATATAGGACATGCTAAATCTATTTGTTTAAACTTCGCTCTCGCCCAACGCTATAATGGAAAAACTAATTTGCGATTCGACGATACAAATCCTGAAAAGGAAGAAGTTGAATATGTTGAATCAATAATGGAAGATATAAATTGGTTAGGATTTCAGTGGGAAGGTGAACCAAGATTTACATCAGACTATTTCGATCAATTATACGAATGGGCTCTTAAGTTGGTGAAAACTGGTTTTGCATATGTTGACGACCAAAGTTCTGAAGATATTGCTAAACAAAAAGGCACTCCAACTCAAGCTGGCACAGAAAGTCCATATAGGAATCGTACTATTGAAGAAAATTTGGATCTTTTTACAAGAATGAAGAA
>Ga0070729_10000903_pt1 | contig 53349 bp, 37 predicted proteins | sample tdDd472_FD_66725 | JGI IMG/M metagenome (GOLD analysis project Ga0070729, IMG submission 66725) | Marine sediment microbial communities from the Atlantic coast under amendment with organic carbon and nitrate - tdDd47.2 | ecosystem: Environmental > Aquatic > Marine > Coastal > Sediment | place... | reverse complement strand
TCGGGCTGGAGGCGCTCTCGCGCGGCGCAGCGTCGGTGACCTTCGTCGACCATGGCCGCGCAGCGCTGCAGTGCCTGCAGCAGAACGTGACGACGCTGGGGGTCGCCGCCCAGGCGACGGTCGTCCGGGGGCGGCTGCCCGCGTGGCTGGCTCGCGTGAGCGCGCCCGCGCGCGGGTGGGATCTCGTCTTCGCCGACCCCCCGTACGCGCGCGACGGCATCGACGACGTGCTGGTCGCCCTCCGCCCCCATGTCACGGACGACGCGTGGGTGGTGTACGAGCACGCGGTGAACACCGCACCGACGAAGGTGGCCGACGGTTGGGCGATCGTCGGGGACCGGTCGATGGGCGGCACGGCCTACACCTTCGTACGGCCGGAATCCGACAGCGGGTGACGCCCGGCGCGGCCCATGCTAACCGCCTCGCCGTCCCTGCGCCCCGAGGCACCGTTGCGCATTGCCCTGTATCCTGGGAGCTTCGACCCCCTCACCCGAGGGCACGTCACCATCGTGCAGCGCGGACGCCGCATCTTCGACGAAGTCGTCGTCGCGGTCGCCCGCAACGTGTCGAAGAAGAGCCTGTTCACGATCGACGAACGCGTCGAGATGGCCCGTGACGTGTTCGCGCACGACTCGGGCATCCGCGTCGAGACCTTCGATGGTCTCCTCGTCGACTACGCTCGCAGCATCGGCGCCACGGCGCTCCTGCGCGGTCTGCGCGCCGTCGCGGACTTCGAATACGAGAACCAGATGGCGAGCATGAACCACATGCTCGCCCCGGACATCGAGACGGTGTTCCTCATGGCGGACGCCAACACGTTCTTCGTGAGCTCCCGTCTCGTGAAAGAAGTCGCCAGCCTCGGCGGCGACGTGTCCACCGTGGTCCCATCGGCCGTGCACGATTGCCTCATCGCTCGTCTTGCCAAGCAGAAAGGAGAGTCCTGACATGCGCTTGTCATCCGCCGTCGAGAGCATCCCCGCATCGCCCACGCTCGCCATCGCCACGCGCGCCCGCGAGCTGAAGGCGTCCGGTGTGGACGTCATCAGCTTCAGCGCCGGTGAGCCGGACTTCAACACCCCCGACGCCATCATCGAGGCGGCGTACGAGGCCGCGAAGGACGGGTACACCCGGTACACCGCGGTCAACGGCCTGCCCGAGCTGAAGGCCGCGATTCGCGCCCGCGCCGAGGCGCGGTTCGGCCTGACCTGGTCGGACGCCGAGATCATCGCGTCGTGCGGCGCGAAGCACACCCTCTACAACCTCTTCATCGCCCTGCTCGACCCGGGCGACGAGGTCATCGTGCCCACGCCGGCGTGGGTGTCGTACCCGACGCAGGTGCAGATCGCCGGCGGCACGCCGGTCGAGGTGGCCGGGCTCGCCGAGAACGGCTTCGTGCCGACCCTCGACGCGCTGAACGCCGCGGTCACGGACAGGACCCGCGCGATCATCATCAACAACCCGACGAACCCGACCGGCGCGCTGTGGAGCCGCGAGGCGCTCGAGCCGCTCGCGAAGTGGCTCGTCGACCACCCGAACATCGTGGTGGTGTCGGACGCCATCTACGACGAGCTCGCGTACGACGGTGCCGAGTGCGTCGAGTTGCTGACGCTCGCGCCGCAGCTGAAGGACCGGTACGTGCACGTGAACGGCATCTCGAAGTCGTTCGCCATGACCGGCTGGCGGCTTGGCTGGGCGCTCGCGCCGAAGGACCTCGTCGGCGCCATGACGCGGCTGCAGTCGCAGTCGACGAGCAACCCGACGGCGATGACGCAGATGGCGGCCGTGAAGGCGCTCGAGCTCGGTGAAGAGGTCATCGCACCGATGCGGGCGGCCTTCGAGCGGCGCCGCGACCTGATCTACGGCCTGCTGTCGGCGATCGACGGTGTCGAGATCGTGAAGCCGCGGGGCGCGTTCTACGCGTTCCCGGATCTCAACGCGTTCATCGGGCGCACGACGCCGAGCGGCACGAAGATCGAGGACGACCTGGCCCTCGCCGGGTACCTGCTCGACGACGCGCAGGTCGCGCTCGTGCCGGGGTCGCCGTTCGGCGCCCCGGGCTTCGTTCGCCTGAGCTACGCGACGGATGACGCGACGATCGAGAAGGGCATCGCACGCATCGCGGACGCCCTGGGCAAGCTCAGCTGACCCCCCGGGTACCGCCCTGCCCTCGAAGGCCACGCCGGTTGCTCGGCGTGGCCTTCGTCGTTCGTGGGGACGGGGATGGTGGGCCGCCCGATCCCGGTGAGCCGCCCGGTCCGGGGCACGGGACGCGCGGGCGCGGGCACGGGCACCGGCAGGGACACATGCGAACGCCCATGGCGCACGACGTACCGCCCGCACAGGCACGAACGCGAAACGGCGCGCCGATGAGGCGCGCCGTTTCGGGCGGTGGACGAGTCGCGAGACTCAGTTCGCCGGCAGGGTGCAGCAGCGGAACCCGATCCAGTCGGCAGACGCGTAGTCGAACTCCGGATCGTCGATCGACGGGTAGGTGACGCCGTCGCCGCAGCTCAGGATGTCCGGGCCGCCCTCGTCGTCGAGGCTGTCGATGTACGAACCGCCGGCGAGCATGGGGACGCGGCTGGCGCTCTCGACCCACTCCGCCACGTTGCCGACCATGTCGCAGGTGGGCGAGTCGGCGAAGTCGTTGTTCGGTGCGAAGCAGCACTCCGGCACGCTGCCGGTGATCGCCGGCGCGCCGAGTCCGAGCGCCGCGTCGACGCAAGCACCGGCGACGGCCATGTCGTCCGGCGGCGGGTCCGAGTACGGGTACGGGCGCTGAATGGCCGAGCCGGCGATGCCGCCACAGGCCTGCTGGTACCATGTCGTGGTGCAGAGGCGCTTGGTGGCAATGGCCGGGCGCTGGGTGCCCACGAGGTCACGGTAGTCGCTGCCTCGGCAGGCGTTGTTCGCGGCGTCGGGCTCGATGCCCGTCCACGGCTGCACGCCGGGCTGCGCGATGGCGTAGAACTCCTGCGTGCCCGGGTCGATCTCGGTCGCGTCCGGCCGGCTCGCCTCGTAGCGGTCGACGCAGATGAAGGGCTGGCCAGCGCCGCCGCTCGACAGGGGCACGAGCACCATGTTGTACGGGCAGACGCCGCAGATATCGAGGCGCTGCGGCTCGTTGTCGATGAGGCCGTCGCAGTTGTCGTCGATGCCGTTGCAGAGCTCGTCGACCGGGCTGACGGTCGGGCGCTGGCAGAAGTTGCCGAGGCAGAGCCCGCCTTCGCCGCACTCGTCGTCGGTGGCGCAGGGCGTGTCGTCAGCGAGGTAGCGGCACACGCGGCGCGTGCAGTTGCCGTTGTCGACATCGTCGGCGGTGCAGTCGTCGAAGAGGTCCTCGACGTCGTCGAGCAGCTCCTCGACGCAGTAGCCGGTGTCGCCGCAGTCGGCGTCCGTGGCGCAGGACTCGGCGACGCAGCGGGACCCGTCGATGCACGACGCATCGGACGTGCACGGCGTCACGCCGTCGCCTTCACAGACGCGACCGACACGAGCGCCGATGCAGTCGGTGAGCTGCGAGTCGATGCCGCAGATCTGGATGCCGCGGGTGCACGAGCCGGTCTCTTCGCCGCACTCGACCGCGGACGTCTCGTCCGGGTTGCAGGCACACGGCGGGTCGGGGTCGACCGTGCCGTTGCAGTCGTTGTCGAGACCGTCGCACGACGCCTCGACGGACTCGAACGTCGCCGGGTAGAGCCCGTCGGCGATGCAGTCCTGGTACTCGCCGTCGACGCACGAGCGGGTCGCGCCTACGCACACGCCGAGGTTCAGCGGGCACGGCTGGTCGGGAGCGTCCTCGTCGATCGTGTCGTCGCAGTCGTTGTCGACGCCGTCGCACTCGTCATCCACGCCGGGGCGGATGTTCGGGTTCGAGTCGTCGCAGTCGCGCGCGGTCGCCACGATGTCGGGGCACTCGCCGGTGAAGGCACCGTCGTTGTCGCGGTCGACGCAGTTGTCGACGCCGACGGACGCCTGCGAGCAGATACCGACTTCGCCCTCGGGTTCGGACCCGAAGTTGCAGAAGTAGTCACCGACGCAGTCGTCGTCGGACGAGCATCGGTATCCGATGTCGCCGGCGAGCGTCTGGTTGAACGAGCAACCGCCCAGCACGAGGGCGGCGAACGCCACCGGAGCGAGGCGGGGCAGGAGCCGTGTGAGCTTCGTTGCCATGCGTTCCGCAGGGGGTGAGCGGCGACGGCCGCGTTCGAATCAGAAGGTGAGCGCGCCAGACACGCCGTACTGGCCATCGGCCGAGACAGCGGGCGCGAGCTGGAACCGACGGGGTGCGCGGACGAGATCCGCGTCCTCGTCGATGTCCCCGCCGGGGGTCACCGTGAAGAGGATGATCGAGCCGACGGCGAGGAAGAGGCCCGCGCCGATGAAGACGTTCGACAGCGTCGCAGCGGACTTGCCGTCGTCGATCATTGCCTGGGCTTCGACCTGGGTGAGGTCGCAGGTGATGCGGCCGTCCGAGGTCTCGATGACGTCACAGTTCGTCAGGTCGTCGTCGATCGAGTTGGCGTCGAGGCCGAACACGATACCGGCGGCGAGCGCGCCGACGCCGAGACCGAGGGTCGTCCACGCCATCGCGCGCTGGACCTTCGACGGGCCGGTGGGGCCTGCGGGGCCGGACTCGGAGATGATCCGGAGGCCGAAGAGCGTGCGCACCTGGCGCTCGAGCACCTCGGACACCGCGCCCACGCGGGCTTCGGTGGCGAAGAGGCGGTAGTTCTCGATGGACGAGCTCTCGGCGTCCATGAGGTCGATCGTGGTCTCCCACGCGCCGTCGTCGCCGGGGTCGACGCGACCGACGACGATCTTGTCGATGCCGAGGTCCCGGCCGTAGCGACCGAGGCAGATCGGGTCGAACGCGCACTCGAAGGCGAGCTCGGCGCCCATGATCTCGAACTCGGTCCGCAGCGACTCGTTGGACACGACCTCGAAGCCCTCGAGGGTGCCGAGGTCGTCCATCAGCGAGTTGGTGAGCTGGTCGGCCAGCGCGGGCGCGAGGCTCTCGCCGGGCACGAAGAGACCGGTCACACGCAGCGTGGTGGGCTCGTCGTCCCACGCATCGTCGTCGTCGCCCCAGCCGTCGTCGTCGCCGCCGTCGTCGCCCCAGCCGTCGTCGCCGCCCGAGTCTCCCCAGCCGTCGCCGCCGTCGTCGCCCCAGCCGGAGTCGTCGCCCCAGCCGGAGTCGTCGCCCCAGTCATCACCGGAGTCATCGCCCCAGCCGGAGTCGTCGCCCCAACCTCCGTCGTCGCCCCAGTCGTCGTCGCTCTGAGCGAACGCGCCGACCGGCACAAGCAGGGCGTGAAAAAAGAGGGCCAGCACGGGCCCTGCGAGACGACGATGGAGTCCTCGGCTCATCCCTGTCCTCGGGCTCTCGAGACGCGGCCAGATCCGGCCTTGTCGAGGCGTTCTACACAGTGATATGGGCTATCACAGGGGTCTTCGGGAGGTCAAGCCGCCGCCCCGATGTACCCCCCTCGAGCCCGGCCTCTTCGCGTTGAACGAACCGTCGCCGTCCGCCCCGCCGCCCGCGTCGTCCGGCGCCCTCGTGGCGCAGCGGGGGGACGTGGTCGATCGGCTGCGCGACGGTCGGCACCCGTCGAGCATGGTGGAGCGGCCCGGCGCGATCCTGACCTGGATCGTCAGCCTGCTGCTCGCCAGCGTCGTCTTCGCGCGGCGGTGCATCGACTCGCTCGTCGACGCGAACCAGCGCGGGACGGTCGTGTACGTCATGCGCTCGCGCAGCGTGATCGACTACCTCTACTTCAACGTCGCGTTTCGTCGCGAGGGCATCCCCCTCGCCCGGTTCGCGAACGGGGTGAACACCTGGTACCTGCGCTCTCTCTGGCAGGCGCTGCGCACGCTGCTCGGCGGGCGCCGCCGGCTGCCGGACGACGTCACCTCGTTCGCGACCCTCGTCGCGCAGGACGAGGCGACGATGCTTTTTCTGTCGCGTCCGCGGCGCGCCGGCGGCGACGATGACAGCTTCATCCTGCCCTACCTCGAGCGGCTGATTCGCGCGGCACCGCAGCTCGATCGCCCGGTGTTCCTCGTCCCCCAGCTGCTCGTCTGGGACAAGCGCCCGGATCGCACGCGGCCGAGCCTGCTGGACGACGTGCTCGGCACGCGCCAGGACCCGGGGTTCATCCGCCGGATCATGAACGTCTTCCAGAGCGTGTACGAAGCGTTCCTGCAGCTCGGCGAGCCCACCGTCGAGGTGTCGAGCGCGATCGAACTGCACCGCTTCGTCGCCCGGCACCCGGACGAGACGCCGGAGCACCTCGCGCGCCGCCTCCGCGACCGGCTGCGCGACGGGCTGGAGTCCGAGCAGCGCGTGATCGTCGGCCCCGGCGTGAAGCCGGCCCGGCAGATCCGCGACGAGATCCTCGCCGACCCGCGCACCCGCGACGCGATGCTCGACGCGAGCAGCGACGATCCCGGCAGCCGCACGAAGCTCATCAAGCGGGCCCGCAAGCAGCTCAAGGAGATCGCGGCCGACTTCAACCTCTTCGCCATCAAGGTACTGTCCGCGATCCTGACCCCGGTCTGGAACCGCATCTACGAGGGCATCGAGGTCGACCACGAGGGGCTGCAGCGCCTGCGCGAGGTCTCGCGGGACCAGCGCGTGGTCATCGTGCCCTCGCACAAGAGCCACGTGGACTATCTCGTGATGTCCTACGTGCTCTACCGCAACGGGATGATCCCGCCGCACATCGCGGCCGGCGTGAACCTGTCGTTCTGGCCGCTGGGGCCGATCTTCCGGCGCAGCGGCGCGTTCTTTCTGCGGCGCTCGTTCGCCGGCGACCCGCTCTACCCGATCCTGTTCAACGCCTACCTCGTGAAGCTGCTCGAGGAAGGCTTCGCGATCGAGTTCTTCATCGAGGGCACCCGGTCGCGGACCGGCAAGCTGAACCCGCCGAAGTACGGCATGTTGAACATGATCGTCGACGCGTTCCGGTCCGGCGATGTCGACCGGATGGCCTTCGTGCCGGTGTCGGTCGGGTACGAGAACATCATCGAGGGCTCGTCGTATCGAAAGGAGCTCACCGGCGGCGAGAAGCAGTCCGAGAACCTCGGCAGCCTCATCAGCACCGCCGGCGTCCTGCGCAGCCGCTACGGTCGCGTGTACGTCGAGTTCGGCGAGCCGGTCGAGCTCGGGCCCTTTCTCGAGCGCTGGCACGAGTCGGCCCGCGCGGACGTCGAGGACGAGGACCTCGCCCGCTCGGTGCGCCGGCTGGCGTACCGGATCATCCACGGCATCAACGACGTCACGACGGCGACGCCGAGCGCGATCGCGGCGATGGTGCTGCTGAACAGCCCGACCGGGCGCCTCGACGCCGAGACCTTCCGCCGCGAGGCGGGATTCGTCGTCGACTGCCTGCGTGAACGCCACGCCCGCATGTCGCGGACCCTCACCGAGGCCCTCGCGGCGCGCCAGGCGCGGCTGTCGCGGGTCGCCCGGGCCGAGATCGACCCGGACGGGTTCGACGACTTCGACCGGGAGTTCGTCGAGGACGCAAACCGACGGACGGGCGCGCTGCAGGCGTTCGTCGATCCGGATCGGGAGATCGGCGAGGCGATCAGCTCGGTGCTCGACGAGGCGATCGGCCTGCTCTCGGACAAGCGCCTCGTGGTCGTGGACTTCCCCGAGCACGCGCCGCGGTATCGGGTGCCCGAGGACCGCCGGCTCGAGCTGGCGTTCTATCGCAACAACATCATCCACTACCTCGTGCCCGAGGCGGTGTTCGCCACCGGGTTGCTCGGCGCGGGCGGCCCGATCGTCGAGCGCAACGAGGTGCGGGACCAGGTGCAGCTGCTCTCGCGCCTGCTGAAGTACGAGTTCTGCTTCGAAGAGCGCTCGCGCTTCGAGGGCGTCTTCGACGACACGGCGGCGTGGTTCTCGGCGCGCGGCTGGCTGCGCGATCGGGGCGACGGCACGTGGTCCGTGCCGACGCAGCGGGCCGCGGGCGCGGAGTTCCTTCGGGCGCTGCTGCTGCCGACGCTCGAAGGCTACGCCCTCGCCGCCGAGGTGCTCGCGGACATCGGTGACGACTGGATCGACGAGAAGGCGCTGACGCGGCGCGCGATCCAGCACGGACGCGACCGGCAGAACGACGATGCCCTGATTCACGCAGAGTCCATCTCGCGCACGACGATGGACACCGCCTGGCGCGTCTACCACGAGTGGGGCGTGCTCGAGCAGCGGCGCGAGCAGCGGGGTCGCCGGTCGGTGAAGCAGTTCCGCGTCGCGCCCGCCGAGCGTGGTGAGGGCGTCCGCGCGCTCTTTGCGCGCCTCGATCCGCTGGTCACCGCGCAGGACCGTGTCAGCGGCGCGTCGCTGTCGGCCGAAGCGCCGGCGACCGGGCCCGACGGCGAGGACGTCGAGGGCGCCTGATTCGCTTGCGTCTGGCGGATCCGGCTCCTAGAGATACTGAGCGCTCATTCAGTTTACCGGGCGCGCACCCGGGCGCGTCGGCGGAGCTGTCGGCCACCCCGGTCCGACCGACGCCGCGCTGCCCGAATCGCCCGCACCACCCCTGCTGGAGTCTTCGCCATGAACGCACCTCGCAAGCCCCGCGGATGCAGCTTCCTGCTCAACCCGACCGGCACGGAGTTCATCTTCACGCCCGAGCAGTTCACCGACGACCAGCGCATGTTCGCGCGGACGGCGGAAGACTTCATGACCCGCGACGTGGAGCCGCACGCCGAGGCGCTGGAGCATCAGGACGAGGGCCTGATGGTGCAGAAGCTCAAGAAGGCCGGTGAGCTCGGCCTGCTGATGATCGACGTGCCCGAGCAGTACGGCGGCCTCGAGCTCGACAAGACGACGTCGATGCTGTGCAGCGAGAAGCTCGCGACGTACGCCGGGTTCTCGGTATCGCACGGCGCGCACGTCGGCATCGGCATGATGCCGCTGATGTACTTCGGCAACGCCGAGCAGAAGGAGCGGTACCTGCCGAAGCTGGCGACCGGTGAGCTGCTCGCCGCGTACGCGCTCACCGAGCCGGGCTCGGGGTCGGACGCGCTCGGCGCGAAGACCACCGCCGTCCGCGTCGAGGGCGACGACGGCAAGGTCTACTACAAGCTGAACGGCACGAAGATGTGGATCACGAACGCCGGGTTCGCGGACCTGTTCACGGTGTTCGCGAAGGTCGACGGCGAGAAGTTCACGGCCTTCCTCGTCGAAGCCGCGTTCGAGGGCGTGTCGACCGGCGCCGAAGAGAAGAAGATGGGCATCAAGGGGTCGTCGACCCGGATGCTGATCCTCGAAGACGTGATGGTGCCCGAAGAGAACCTGCTCTACGAGATCGGTCGCGGGCACAAGATCGCGTTCAACATCCTGAACATCGGTCGGTTCAAGCTGGGCGTCGGCGTGCTCGGTGGCGGCAAGCGCATCCTCGAGATCGCGTCGAAGTACGCCGCGGAGCGCAAGCAGTTCAACACGCCGATCATCCGGTTCGGCGCGATCCGCGAGAAGCTCGCGAAGATGGCGACGCACCTCTATGCGCTCGAGGCGATGTGCTACCGCGTCGCGGGGTACATGGACACGTCGATCGACGCGCTGGACAGCAACGCGGACGACTACACCGCGCAGCTGATGGCGGCGGTTGAGGAGTTCGCGATCGAAGACTCGATCATGAAGGTCTTCGGGTCCGAGACGGTCGACATGGTCGCCGACGAGGGCGTGCAGATTCACGGCGGCTACGGCTTCAGCGCCGAGTACGCGGTGGAGCGGGCGTACCGCGACAGCCGCATCAACCGGATCTTCGAGGGCACGAACGAGATCAACCGGATGCTCATCCCCGGCACGCTGCTCAAGCGCGCGATGAAGGGGGAGCTGGACCTCTTCGGCCTCGTCGGCGCGGCGGACGCGGCGGCGAAGGACGACAAGGAGGTCGCCCCGCCGGTGGACACCGAGAACCTCACGTTCGAGATGTTCATCGCCGAGAAGGCGAAGCAGCTCGCGCTGTGGACGGCGAACCGCGCCATCCAGAAGCACATGGCCGACCTGAAGGACCAGCAGGAGCTGCTGCTCGCGATGGCCGACATGCTCATCATGACGTACGGCATCGACTCGACGGTGGCGCGCGTGAAGCAGCTGCTCGACGACGAGAAGGCGCGGCCGGTGCACCTGGCGATGGCCCAGCTCTTCACGATGGACGCGTACAAGGTCGTCGTCGACCGCGCGCTGGGCGTGCTGCCGGCGCTGGCCGAGGGCGAGAAGCTGCAGAAGCTCTTCGATCGCGCGGACCGCTTCGTGTACCGCCTGCCGCACAACCGCATCGCGCTGCAGCGCATCGTGGCGGACCACGTCGAAGAGAACCCGCGCTGGACGGTGTGAGTCACATCACCGCGGCCGAACCCGGCGCGGGGCTCGAATGCCCGCGCCCATGACGAACGAGGCGCGTCCCTGGGATGGGACGCGCCTCTTCGCGTTCGTGGTCTGTCGCGTGGCCGCGGCCGACTACTCGGGGGCGTCGGCGCCCGGGGGCGGCTCGGCCAGCGCCGGGGTCTCGCCGAGGGCGGGCCCGACGACCGACAGGATCTCGCGGTCGGCGATCAGCCACGTCTCGATGGCTCGCTCGACGTCGGCAACGGTGACGGCCTCGACGCGGTCGGCGAACGCGAACGAGTACGCGTACCCGAAGCCGTAGAGCTCGTCGAAGGCGTAGTACCCGGCGCGGGCGCCGTGGCGCTGGGTGGCGATGTCGCGGCGACCGAGCAGGTACCGTTGCGCCCGTTCGAGCTCGTCCTCGGTGATGCCGCCGGTGCGCAGCCGCTCGATCTCGCCGCGGATGCCGTCGATGGCCTCGTCGACACGTTCGGGGCTGGTCGCGATGTAGAACGCGAACGAGCCGCTGTCGTACCCGGGGCTCGACCAGGCGCTCACGCTGTACGCGAGGCTCTGGTTGTCGCGCAGCTCGACGAAGAGGCGACCGCTCTGGCCGCCGAGCACGACAGCGAGCACGTCGAGCGCGAGGCGATCGTCGTCGAACATCGAGGCGCCGGGGAACCCGAGCACGATGTGCGCCTGCTGCCGGTCCAGGGTGTCGTCGAGGCGGACGGGCGCAGTGCGCGCCGGCGGCTCGGGGCGCGGGTCGAGCGCCGGCGCGTCGTCGTCGGTGACGGGACGGACGAGGTGAGCCTCGACCGCGTCGCGGACGCGCGCCGGGTCGACGTCGCCGACGACGGTGACGACGAGGCGGTCGGGGCGCATCGCGGCCTGCCACGCGTCGACGATCGCGTCCCGGTCGAGGGCGGCGACGGTGTCGGCGGTGCCCATCACCATCCGCGCGTGCGGGTGCTCGCCGTAGAGCTCGGCGTTGAACGCCTGGAACGCGAGCCCGGCCGGGTTGTCGCGGCGCGCGGCGATGTGCTGCAGCGTCTCGCGGCGGATGCGGTCGACCTCGTCGTCGGGGAAGCTCGCGTCGTAGAGCACGTCGGCGAAGAGCTCGATCGCAGCGTCGAAGTCGCGACGCAGCGCGGTCATGCGCAGCCCGAGGCTGTTGCGGCCGCTGAACCCGCTGATCGACGCCGCCATCGCGTCGACCGTGCGCGCGATGTCCATCGCAGACCGGGTCGACGTGCCGCTGGTCATCAGCTCGGCGACGAGGTGGTGCACGCCGTTCGTGGCCTCGGACTCCGCGAGCAGGCCGCCGAGGGTGGCGGCGCGGATCGCGAACACCGGCGACGCGTCGTCCTGCTGCACGATGAGCACGAGCCCACCGTCGAGCTCGTACCGCACGATGCCGTGCGCGTCCGGCACGGGAGCAGCGTCCGCGCTCGCCGCAGCGATATCGGCGTACGCGGCGCGGACGACGCGCTCGATGTCCGGCTCGGTCGGCGGCGCCTCGAGAGACTCGGGCAGCATGAGACCGACGGTCAACGTGTCGGGGCCGAGGTAGCGGCGGGCGACGTCACGGATGCGGTCCGGCGTCACCTGCCGGGCGCGGGCGACGAACTCCTGCTCGAACGCGACATCACCGCCGACGACGTGGAACCAGCCGAGCCGCTGGGCGAGCCCCTGCACCGTCTGCCGCTGGTAGATCGCGTCGCTCTCGAGGATGGCGAGGGCCCGCGACAGCTCCGCCTCGGTGGGCGGCGTGTGCTGCAGCCGGGCGATCTCACGCACGACGGCGGACAGCACGGGCATCGGGTCGTCGGGCTCGGCGCCGCCACGGAACGACGCACCCACGAGCACGAGCCCGGGCTCGGCCGGCGTGTACAGGCCGGCGTACACGCCGCTGACGCCCAGGGGCGAGCGCTGCACGTGCTCGAAGAGGCGCGAGCTGTCGCCCTGCCCCAGCAGGATCGAGAGCAGCTCGAGGGCCGGGGTGTCCTCGTCGGCGAGTCCCGGTCCGCGCCAGGCGAGGTTGAGGTTCGCGCGCTCGACATCCCGCTGCTCGACGACCGTGCGCAGCGCGGTCTGCGGCGGCTCGACCGGACGCGGGTTGCGCGTGGTCGGGGCCGCGGACCAGCCGGCGGTCATGTCGTCGAGCCACGCGTCGAGCTCGGCGCGGGTGACGTCGCCGACCGCGACGAGGGTGATGTTGTCGGGGCGATACCAGCGCTCGAAGAACGAGAGCACATCGGCCCGCTCGAACGCGTCGACGCTCTCGGACGTGCCGATGACCGGCCGCCCGTACGGGTGCGTCTCGAACACCGTCGAGAAGACGCGCTGGCTGAGGACGCGCGGGGGCATGTCCTCGCCGCGGCGGATCTCTTCCTGGATGACCTGCAGCTCGCGCTCGAGCTCGTCCGGATCGAAGGCGCTGTGGCGGATGGCGTCCACGAGCACGTCGAGGCCATCCTGCGCAAACCGGGACGGCATGACCACGTGGTACACGGTCTGGTCGAACGAGGTCCACGCGTTGATCGAGCCGCCGACCGCCTCGACGTCGCGCGCGATGGCGCCGACGGCCCGCGACTCGGTGCCCTTGAAGAGCATGTGCTCGTGGACGTGGGCGAGCCCGGCTTCGCGCTCGGATTCGTCGCCGCTGCCGACGTTGACCCACATCTGCAGCGCCACGACCGGCGAGGTCGTGCGGCGCTCGTGCAGCACGGTAAGGCCGCTGGAGTGGGTGTAGACGTCGGGGGTGGTGGTCCAGATCATGTCGGGTCCTTCGACGTCGTCGGGGGGCGTGTGCGCGAACGGGCAACCGGCGACGCACGCCGCGAGGGCGGCGACCGTGAGGGCGCGAGCCGGGGTTCGTTGCAGGCCGAGCACAGCGACCGGAGCCGACGGAGGGGGCAGGCACGCCGCGGGGTCGGTCCCACGCGGCACGCAGAGACCGGGGACGCTGCCACAGGGCCCCGACCGCGTCAAACGGCTATCCGCCGGGCGTCATGCGGATCGGCGTGTCGGCGCCCGACTGCGAACCCTGCAGAAATGCGGCGAAATCGAGGTAGTTCTCGACCGGCACGCGCTGCACCGGCAGGTCGATGACCCGCTCGAGCACGGCGCCGTCGGGGCGGAGCGTCCAGGTGCGCGAGAACCGGTTCGGCGCCTGCTCGAGCGCGACCGCGTCCGGCACGCTGTCGATGGACCAGCCGTCCGGCGGCACGAGGGTCATGCGGAACACCTCACGGACAGGGAACGACACGAGCACCGGGTGGTCGACGCTCGGCTGCCCGGCCCACGCGGAGGCCAGCGAACGTTCGAAGACCGGCGTCTCCATGACGAGGCCGCCGTCGACGACGCGGGCGAGCCCGGACGAGGTGAATGTGTACGCCATCTGCACGGGCAGATCGGCGTCGTCGACGTCGCCGAAGGTCATGTCGGTCATCTCGACGCCGGGGAACGAGCCGGCCAGCGACCGCTCGACCTCGCGCATCATCTCGTCCATGTCCGGCGTCGCCTCGACGAAGTACCGGAATCCGGCCGCCGTGCGCAGCGGGATCGTCTCGACGACGTCGATCACGGCGTCCCCGTTCTCGTCGAACCGGATCGTGAGATCGATCTGGTTCTGCTCGACCTCGAGCGGCCACACCGGGCTGGTCAGCTCGGTGCCTGCGTCCGGTCCGGCGACGACGATCGCCGGCTGGCCCTGCGCCTCGGGGCGCACGTAGTCGAAGGGCCAGTCGTCGAACTCGGGCTCGAGCCAGATCTCGTCGCGCCCGTCGAGGATACGAATCGTCGTGAGGTCGTACACCGAGAGGTCGAACACGTCGGACGGCGTCGGGTCCTGCTCGAGCGGTCGGATGAACACGAGCTGGGGGTCGAGCTCAGCGAGCTCGAAGAGCGTCCAGATCAGCGCGAGCCGCTCGCCCTCGTGGGTCGCCCACGTCCAGGCCGCCGGCTCCGAGAAGAACCCGCCGAAGTCGGGGATCTCATCGACGACGTAGCGGAAGATCCGATGCGCCTTCTCGCGCCGGGTCGTCGCGCCCTCGGTGAGCTCGGCGACTGCGGCACGCAGCTCGTCGGTGGGCACGGTCGTGCGCGGCACGAGGTTCGCGTACGGGCGAATCGATGCGGCGACGCTGGTGCCCCGGGCGAAGCGAACGCTCGGGAACCACTCGTCCGGATCGACGGCCCGCGGCTGCTCGACCGGCGGGGGCATGTCGGTCGCGGTGAACGTCCGGGTCGTCACGCCGTCGGCGCGGGTCGTCTCGTCGAGCCCGTCGAAGTTGCGCAGATCGAACTGCACGTCGGCGTCCCACCCGGACGGCCAGGCGTACGCGGCGATCGACCGCCAGAGCGACGCGCCGGGCACCTGGAAGTAGAACCGCGACGTGCGCTCGACCGGGTGGCGGATGTCCGACGCCGGCACCGACTGGGCCCACTCGAGCTCGATGTAGTCGCCGATCTCGAGGTCGGGCATCGAGATCGACGTCTTGCCGGCGATGTCTTCGGGCACGAGGGTGCGCCCGTCCGCCTTGATCGTGCGGACGGTGAGCAGCAGCGCGTCGGCGGGCACACCGACCTCGCCATACTCTGCGAGCGCGTCGCGGGTCTGCAGGCGCACGATCTGGTGCACGAGGTCGACGCGGGTGCCGTCCTCGAACCAGCGGAACGCACCATAATCGAACACGTAGACGACCGCGCCAGACGCCGTCGTCTCGGCGTCGGACCACGCCTGCACCTGCGCGAGACCATCGCGGCGCAGCTCGGCGAACACCGGGTCGCCCGCGACACGAGCGCGCAGGGCGCGGCGGTCCACGTCGGACGGGCGGTCGCTCACCAGGCGGTCGAGGGCGTCGACGGCGCCCGGGGTGTCGCCGGACGCGAGCGCGAGGTCCGCGTCCTCGATCGCCCGGTCTGCCGTGCCCCACACCGTCCGGTCGCCGAACGCGCGGGCTTCGGCGATGGCCGCATCGTCGTCGAGCGCCAGCGCGAGATCGAGCCACAGTTCGACGTGGCGCACCTCGGTGGGGTTGCGTGCGGCGAGGCGCTGGGCCGCCGCCATCGCCTCCTCGAGCTCACCTCGGGGCAGCCACCACCGGTCGATGAGCGCTTCCCACGCGACGTCGCAGCGCAGCCACGCCTCGGGCAGGATGTCGGGGCTGATGGCCTCGTTGCGCCGGTCCATCGCACCCACGAGGGCGCGAACATTCGGGCAGTGCGACGGGAAGAGCGCCGCCGCCCGTCGATGGGACGTCAGCGCCAGCTCGTCGAACCCGAGCTCGCGCTGCAGATCGGCGAGGCGCTGCCACGCTTCGAAGACGTCGGGGCGCGCGTCGACGATGCGCTCCAGGATCTCGACCGCCTCGTCGACCCGCCCGTCGGCGTGCAGCCGCGTGGCGCGGGCGATGGCGAGGGTCACGGCGCCCGGCCACAGCCCCGTCGCGTCGCGCAGCACGCTGGCGGCGAGGTCGTCGCGCTCCTGCGGGCGGCGGGTCCACAGCACCTCGGACAGGCGCACGAGGGCGAGCGCGCGCACCGGGTGCGGCGCCGCGTCGAGCCCGGCGATGACGAGGTCGAGAGCGCCGAGCCCGTCGGCCGAGAGTGCCGCGGCGTCGGCCTGCAGCAGCCAGCCGAGGTCGGTCGCGTCGTCGGACACCGCGCCGAGGAGGTCGATCGGCGAGACGCCCCGGGGGTCGCTCGCGCGCACGCCGCCCGCGATGGGGCCGGCGGTCGGGCCGAAGGACACGATCTCGCCGCCCTCGACCGGCACGAGGCGCAGCGAGAGGGACCGGGTCGACGTCGTGGCCACCTGCACGAGCACGCGGTGCCGGCCCTCGGGCAGCACCACTTCGCGAAGGCGAAGCTGGGCCTCGTAGAGATCGTCGAGCCCGCGGCGGGCGACCTCGACGCCGTCGATCGTCACGCGGTACCGAGCTCCGGTGGACATCGCGAGCACCGCGCGCGTGGGCGCGTCCACTTCGACGAAGGCCTCGAGGTAGTACACGCCGACCGGCCCGGCCGGCAGCTCGACCCCACCGGATCGCGTCGGTACCTCGGTCGTCGTGACCGTGCCGCCGTCGAGCACGTAGGCATCGGCGAGAACGGCGTCGGTGTCGGGCTCGAGGTCGACGCCGGCATCGAGCACGTCGGCGTTCGACAGCGGGCCGACGGCGCGCCAGCGGGCGGGGGCCCCGAGCGCGGGGGCCGCGAACTCGCTGCCGCCCATCGCGTACCGATGCGCGCGGTACGCGAGGACCCACGCGAGGTCGGCGCGCAGCACCTGCGCCAGCGGATGGTCGACCGGGCGGTCCATCGCCGCGGCGACCACCGTGTCGTAGTCGGGCACGTCGTTGCGCAGCCGGTGCAGGCGCAGCCAGCGCCCGGCCTCGAGCTGCGGCGGGCCTGCGGGCGCGTCGGCGACGACCCGCGCGGCGGCCTCCGGGTCACCGGCGACCTCGTGCACCCACGACGCGAGCAGCGCGTCCTCGAGGGTGGCGGGGCTGCCATCTCGGATGGCGTCGAGGTCGTCGACCCCGGGCAACGCAGCCTCGACGAGGGGCGCATCCGGGGCGACAGGGCCGAGCCGCTGGGCGCCACCGCAGGCGGCGAGCAGCGACAGAGCAGCGAAGAGAACGGCGAATCGGCAGCTCATTGGCCAGCCTCCTCGAACCGCACCGGGCGGTTCAGCGCAGCCTCGACGTCGGTGACGAAGGACCGCCATGCAGGATAGTCGTCGAGCGAGACCTCGGCGACCTCGATCGAGAGGTCGACCTCGACGGTCAGCGTCTCGCCATCCCAGTCGTACGCGAGCGCGAAGGCGCCGAACGGACTCTCGATGACGGTCGCGTCGGGCCGCTCGGTCGGGTCGAACCCGGCGGGCAGGCGCCAGCGATACGTCTCGTCCATCGTGAACGTGAAATCGAGCGTCAGCGGGCTCGTCCGCTCCGACGATCCGGCGAGCTGACGGGTCAGCGAAGACTCCGCCCCGGTGGGCAGGATCGTCCACCCGTCGGCGGTCCGCTGTGCCCAGTCGCCGCCGACGAACTCGAACGCGATCTGCACCGGCTCTTCGACCTCGGTGATGCCGGACCACGTCGCGTTCGCGATCTCGACGCCGGCGATGTCGCCCGAGAGCAGGTTCGCGTACCGCTCTTCCCGCTGATCGTCGGACTCGAACGCCCGTCGCATCGGCGAGGCGAAGCTGCCGGTCATCGTGTGCACTCCGGCGCCCGTGGGCTCGTCGCTGGTGAGGTCGATGTCGATGTCCATCGCGGTGACGGACGCCGACGCAGGCAGGTACGGGATCTCGACGAAGCGCCCGCCCTCGCCGTCGAGGACGATCAGCGCGGTCGCACCCTGGTCCATCGACGGCGTCTCGGCGGACCCGCTGAACCCCGCGGTGCCGTCGAGGTAGAGGTCGAACTCGGGCACATAGGCGATCGCGTGGTTGAACACGGCGAGGCTCGGCGGATCGAACCCGATGCGCCCGAGGTCGCGCGTGCGCACGAGCACGAGGTGGGCCTCGATCCCCGCTTCGCCCAGCATGACCTTGATCAGCGAGGCGGTGTCCTTGCAATCGCCGAACCGTCGGTTGAAGCACTCGGTCGTGCGGTACGGCCGGTATCCGTGAATGCCGAACTCCAGACCGACGTAGCGGGTGTTGCGCACCACATACTCGTAGATCGCCCCGACCTGCTCGCGCCGGTCGTCGACGCCGTCGATCAGCTCGGCCACCGTGTTCGAGATGTCCGGCGACACCACGAGCTGGTTCTCGACGAGGTTCCAGTACCACGCGGCGAGCGCGTTCGGGTCGTCCCACGTCGACACGTGCAGGTGCTCGTACATCTCGGACGGCCCCGGCGCGCCCCGTTCGAAGGGGATCCGGTCCACATCGCGGCGCTCGACCACGAGGGTCTGCCGATCGCCATCCACGTCGTGCACGACCTCCGCGTCCGACAGCGCGTCCGCGTTCGTGAAGAACGTCCGTTCGGCCGGCGCCATCAACGCGTACCGCGCGAAGTGTACGGGCTGACCGAACGAGATGAACCAGATGTCGCCGAAGTAGTCGTCGAAGAGATTGCGATAGGACTCGTCGGCGACGGTGTACTCCCAGACGATCGTGTCCCCCTCGCCGAGAGCCGCCACGCGAGCCACGCGCGTGCGCACGTCGTAGTAGATCGCGGCCGGGCCGCCGCCGGGACCGAAGTCGTCGATGTCGAACGCTTCCCGCAGGTCGCCGTCCGGCCCGTACACGCGCACCCCGCGGAACTCGACGGACTCGGAGTCGGGCACGTACCCGACGGCGATCTCGCGCAGGAAGTCCGCCCCGGTCTGCGTGTGGACCTGCGCCGCCTGCTGCACCCAGGTGGTCGCCAGCCCGTTGTCGTACACGTCGACGACCCGCTGGCTGACCAGCCACCGGTAGTCGACGCCTGCGTCCTCGACATCCACGCGGCTCGCGAGAATCTCGGCGTCGTCGATCCGCCACGTCTCGAACGGGTCGACCCGGTCGACGTCGAGGCGTGCCACGTAGTCCTGCAGCACCGGGTTCTGCGGTCGCAGCGCGAGCGAGGCGCGGAAGTCCTCGAGCGCCGCCGCCGTGTCGCCCATCTCGACGGCGATGCGCCCCCGCATCTCGAGCAGGTCGGCGTCGCCGGGCGCGAGCGCGAGCGCGGCGTCGAGCGCGGCAGTAGCCTCGCCGAGCTGCCCCTCTGAGCGGGCGATGTCGGCGCGCAGGCGGTGCACGTCGGGCGAGAGCGGCAGCACGAGCGCGGCGCCGTCGAGCCACGAGAGCACGTCGTCGCCCTGCCCCCGCGCCCGCATCAGATCGTACCACTCGGGCACGAGACCGAGCATCCGCACATCGCGGCGCACGGACTCGGTGACCCGATCGGCGTAGTCGCCCCGGTGCATCTCGCGCGACACGGCCCGGCGCTCGGCGAGCACCGCTGGCACGTCGCCGAACCGCGCCGCCAGGGCGTCCACGTCCGCCGCCCACGCCCGGTAGAGCCCGGCGTCGTAGCGCGACACCGCGTCGTGCAGCAGCGCGTCACCGACCGGCACAGGCGCGGCGAGCAGCTCGTCGAGCACAGCGCGGGTCGACTCCCGCGGCTCCTCGCCCATCTCGACGTGTCGGGCGTCGATCCACGCGAGAGCGACCCACGGGTCCTCGGGGGCGAGCGCCCGCGCGCGGTCCAGCAGCTCGACGGCATACCAGTGCTCGCGGACGACCCGCGACAGCCGCACGAGCCCGTGGGCGCCGGGGTCACGCTCGAGCGCGGCGTCGACGAACGGCGTCCACGGCTCCGACGGATCGTCGGGCTGCAGCAGCGCGATCGCCGCCGCGGCCGCCGCCAGCGTGTCGCCCGACGCCTCGGACGCGAGCAGCGGCTCGAGTCGGTCGGCGGGGGTCAGCGGCGCGTCCACGTCATCGAACGGATCCACCTCGATGCCGGGCCGCGGGGCGGGCTCGACGACGAAGTCCGCCGGGCGCCCGTCGGCGTGCAGCAGGCGCGCGTGCAGGCCCATCGGCTCGGTCTCGTTGGCGAGCTTCACGAGGATCTGGTGCGTGCCAGCATCGAGCTCGACGGCGACGCGGTCGCGGCTGAAGAACCCACCGAGGTGGTCACGCTGCGCACCGACGGGCTCGCCGTCGATCCACACGCGGTACGCGCCGTCGACCGCGAGGTCCAGCCAGCCGTCGAGGTCGTCGTCGAGGGTCACGTCGGCGACGACGTACGCGACCGCGCTGAAAGCCGGGGGCACGAGGGCCGAGACGTCGAGGTACCCGGTCTCGCTGACCGACGGCAGCGACCGCCAGCGCACCGGCTGCGACTTGCCGTCCCACTCGGCGTCCGGGTCGTACCCTGCGCGCTCGGGGCCGAGCTGCGCGTCGAAGCCGGTCATGCCGTCGTTCGGGAAGGGGCCGACGAGGTCCCACCGATCGACCAGGCCCATGCGGCGGTGCATCGCGGCGTGCCAGCCGACACGTCCGTCCTCGAACGCCGAAAACTCCTCGCGAAGGTCGCGCACATACGTGCCGAGGGAGTCGTCGGGCACGGTGAACGCGCTGGTGATGGCCCCGGGCTCGGCTGCACCGAGCTGGTGGAGCTCACGCCACGCGAGATAGGCGGTGAGGGTGCCGAGATCCTCGGGGCGCGTGCGGTGGTCGTGCCCGGCGCCGATGAGCGCGTCGAGGTATGCGCCGCCGCCAAGCCACGACCGTAGATCGCGCAGCTCCATGAGCGGGACGACGGCGAGCTCGGGGGCTTCGTCGGCGAGCGCGATGGCCTCGTCGACAAGCGCGAGGGCACGATCCTGCTCGGCCTGCTGCGCCACAGCGGGGCTGGCCGCCGCGATGCCGAGCGCGAGCACGATCGCGAGGGTTCGAATCATCATCGGCGGGTCCTCCGTCCCCAACGTCGGGAGTGCGCGCGAAGTGCGCGGCGCGACAGGTAACACACGAATCGAGCAGGCGGGAGGTCGTGTTGACACCACAGGGGGTCCCTCGTAGCATCCGGCGAACGTTCCGCCCCCCCGGATCGGGCACCTCGGCCACCCTTCGGGCCACCGCCCGCACCCCATGGGGTTCGGGGTCGAACTCGGGCGCGCGGAGCGCCGAAGCGACCTCGGCGGACGCCCCCTCGTCGACCCGAACGCTCATGTCGCGCTATCTCACGCTTGCCCTCTGTGTCGGCCTCGTCGGTCTGTTCGCTGCCTGCAGCGGCGTCGAATCGCGGGACTCGCCGCGCATCCAGGTGCAGCCCGAGGACCTCAACTTCGGCGACGTCGCGGTCGACGATTCGCTGACGCTGAGCCTGATCATCGAGAACGTCGGTGCCGCGACGCTCGTCGTGTCCAACGCCCGCCTCGAGACGAACACGAGCTTCGTGACGGTCGACTGGCCGGGCGAGCTGCGCATCGAGCCCGGCGACGACGAGATCATCACGGTCACGTACGCGCCAGAGCGCCCGGACCAGACCACGGGCGACCTGATCCTCGAGTCGAACGACTCGCGGTCGCCGAACCTCGCGGTGCCGATCCTCGCGGCGCGCCCGACGCCTCGCGTGGCGGTGTTCCCCCCCGTGCTCGACTTCGGGTTCGTGCCCGAGGGCAGCAACAACACGATCGACTCGGCCATCCAGAACATCGGCAGTGGCCCGCTGATCCTGTGCGACGTCCGCACGATCGGCGCGCCGGAGATCTCGTCGAACCTCACCGACGCCCTCGCCGACCAGGCCGGTGGCTCGGGCTACGTCGTGCTGCTGCCGTCGACGACGGACAACCCGTCGCCGCCGAACTTCGACTTCCTGCTCAACTACGACCCGCAGACCCCCGGCCCGGACGCCGCCGACCTCGTCATCGAGTACGACAGCGAGGGCTACGTCGAGGACGCCTGCGCCGAAGGCAACGTCGAGACCGTCACCTTCGAGATCACCGGTGAGGCGGGTTCGCCGACGCTGCAGGTGCAGCCGAACCCGGTGAACTTCGGCGAGACGCCCCTCGACTTCTCGCGTGAGGAGCTCGTCACCATCACGAACGTCGGCGACCTCGACCTGGACGTGACGGCCATCCGGCTGGACGACGCCCGCACGAGCCCCGACTTCGCGATCGAGGAGCTGCCCGAGCTGCCGGCGACCCTGCAGCCCGACGACCTCATCACCCTGACGGTCAGCTACTCGCCCGACAGCCTCGCGTCGGACGCGGGCGTGCTCGTGGTCGAGCACTCCGACGGCCAGGACGGCACGACGACCACCGAGGTCACCGTGGCCGGCGTCGGCGTCGAGGACGCGTGCCCCGTGCCGGTCGCCCGCGGCTTCGTCCGCGAGGACCCCGAGAACCGCCGCGGCAGCGAGATCGACTGGGCGCTGCCGCTGCAGACCGTCGTGCTCGACGCCACCGAGTCGTTCGACCCGGACGGCGAGCTCGTCGACTACGTGTGGGAGATCATCGACCGCCCGGCGGACGCGGTGAACGGCCTGCGCCCGTTCGACGGCGCCCCGGACAACCCGGCGCTGCAGCAGTACTTCATCCCGCTCGCCGGTCGCTACGAGTTCCAGCTCACGGTGTTCGACGAGCTCGGTACCACCTGCGAGAGCGCGCGCCTGACCCTCGTCGCCACCCCCCAGGAGGCGATCGCCGTCGAGCTCACGTGGAGCAACCCGAGCGACCCGAACGAGGCGGACACCGAGGGCAGCGACGTCGACCTGCACTTCCTGAAGATGCCGAGCACGTGGTTCCACCCGCAGTTCGACACGTACTTCAGCAACACCGAGCCGTCGTGGGCCCCCGAGCTGCCCAGCCTCGACATCGACGACACCGACGGCGCCGGCCCCGAGACGGCCCAGCTCGACAACCCGCAGCCGGACGAGTGCTACGCCATCGGCGTGCACTACTTCCGCGAGGCGTTCGGCACGGCGTACCCGACGGTCCGCATCTACGTCGACGGTGTCCTGCGGGACGAGATCTACGGCGAGCTGCGCGCGACCGACGACTTCTGGGACGTCGCCCGCATCCACTGGCCGTCGCGCACGATCTACCGCGTCGACGAGCGCATCGAGAACTTCGACAGCGACGACGGCGTCGTGCCCGGCGTGACGGACGAGATGATCCGCAACGGGCACTGCACGACCCTCGACTGACCCGACCAGGGCGCCGCTCGGCGGACCCCGCTGACGCCCACGACCGAACCCCGCGCTGCACCTCGTGCCGCGCGGGGTTCGTCCGTTCGGGGTCCGTCCTCGCGGGGACCGTCCGTTCGGGGGTCGTCGATTCGGGACCGCCTCGGTCATCCCTGCGCCCCCCGGCGGAGCGCGTGATCGGCGACGTCATCGACGAACCCGAGCCAGCCGTGGTCGTCGACCCCGGCGGCCTCGAAGACGTCCTCGCAGAGGTCGAGTGCGTTGTGGACGGCGCCGACCGGGTTGCCGGTCACGACGTCGACGAAGGCGCCCACGGCATCGCCCACCACATCGGGCAGGACGGCGTCGAGGGCGCGGTTGAGGATCGTTCCGATGGACATGGCAGGCTCCACAGCGTTGAGAGTGCGAGGGCGGCGAGAAGTTCCCGCGCAGGGGTCGCCCGCGGTGGGGTGACCGCGGGCGACCGGGCGCGAGCCGGGGATGCGGGGGACAGCGGACCGTGATGACTCCACCCTCTGGACCGAACCGCCGCCCCCCACAGAAGTCAGACCGACAGGTTGCGCGCGACCGCCATGGCGGCGGAGTGCTGCGACTGCATCAGGTTGGTGATCATCGTCGTCATCTGCGCGGTGACCTGCGCCTCCTGCTGCAGCGAGAACATCGCGAGCTGGCGCTCTTCGGCGCCGAGGTCGGACCACATCGCGCGGAACGCCTCGGGGTCGTTCTCGTACATCTCCATCAGGGCGCGCCCGTCGGCGACGTTCGGGCGCGCCGAGAAGAAGCCCTCGATGCGACCGCCCACGCGGATGTCACCGCCGAGCACGCTGTCGTCGCCGAGGTAGGTGTCGCCGGCGTCGGCGACGAGGTCGTCGAGCCGGTCCGTCCACCGATCGGCGGCGATGGCCGCGGACCCGGACCCGGTGCCCGACGTGCTGACGATGTCGTGGCGCTGGCCCTGCAGGGCGCGCAGCTCGTCCATCGCGGCGGTGCGGTCCGCGTCCGAGGTGCGCGGGTCGTCGATGATCGCCTGCAGCTGATCGGTGAGGGCGTCGAACGCACGGTCGAAGCGGTCAGTGATGCGGGCGGCGGTCTGGGCGGCGAAGGTCGAGGTGCGGGTCATGGCGGGCTCCGTGGGCCGGGGTGGGGACGCGTTCAGAGTGCAGGTCGTCACGCGCCGAGGATCGTTGCGTGCCGGCGTGCACTTTTTCGATCTCGGCCCGGTTGTGCCGCCCGCGCCCGGGTGGCACAGTCCAGACCATGGCTCGGCGCTACCAGCTCAAGCGCGCCCCCTCGGCGGCGCGATACCGGATCGACTACGACCAGCGGCTCAACGACGAGCAGCTCGCGGTGGTGACGGCCGGATCCGGCAAGCTGCTCGTCATCGCAGGCGCGGGCTCGGGCAAGACGCGGACGCTCACGTATCGGGTGGCGCGGCTGATCGAGGGCGGCGTTTCCCCCGATCGCATCCTGCTGCTGACGTTCACCAACCGCGCCGCCGCCGAGATGACCGGACGCGTGCAGGAGCTCATCCAGCTCGACGCCCGCGCCGTGCACGGCGGCACGTTCCACAGCATCGGGCGGCGCATCCTGCGCGAGCACGGCGACCGCATCGGATACCCGACGAACTTCGGCATCATCGACCGCGAAGACAGCGAGTCGCTGCTCAAGCAGGTCATCGCCGAGCTCGACGTGGACACGCGGCGCGGCCGGTTCCCTCGACCGGGGACGGTGCTGAACGTGCTCAGCGCGTCGGTGAACACCGGCGAGTCGATCGGCGACGTGCTCGTGTCACGGTACCCCCAGTTTGCCGAGCACGAGGACGCGGTCGCCGACGCGGCGTTGCGCTATCAGGCCCGCAAGGTCGACTTCGGGGTCATGGACTTCGACGACCTGCTGGTGAACTGGCGCCGGCTGATGGCTGATGACGACGAGCTCGCCGAGCGGCTGTCGGCCCGATACGAGCACGTGCTCGTGGACGAATATCAGGACACCAACGCCATCCAGGCGGAGCTCGTCGACCGCATGTCGGCGGTGCACGGCAACCTGATGGTGGTCGGCGACGACTGCCAGTCGATCTACTCGTTTCGCGGCGCGGACTTTCGCAACATCCTCGAGTTCGAGCAGCGGCACCCGTCGGCGAAGCGCTTCATGCTGCGCCGCAACTACCGCAGCACCCCGCAGATCCTCGGCCTCGCGAACCGCTCGATCGCCTGCAACGAAGAGCAGTTCGAGAAGGAGCTGGTCAGCGAGCAGACGCCGGGCCCCCTGCCCGCGCACGTCCGCTGTCGCGACGAGGCCGAGCAGGCGGCGTTCGTCGCCCAGCGCATCCTCGAGCTGCGCGACGAGGACGTGCCGCTCGATCGGATCGCGGTGCTCTACCGCGCGCACTACCAGTCGATGGAGCTGCAGCTCGAGCTGAACCGCCGCGGCGTGCCGTTTCTCGTGCGGTCGGGGCAGCGCTTCTTCGAGCAGCGGCACATCAAGGACGTGCTCGCCTTTCTGCGCTTCGTCGAGAACCCGCGGGACCAGCTCGCCTTTCAGCGCATCGCGCTGCTCGCCGACGGCATCGGCGCGAAGACGGCCAACCGGGTGTTCGCGTGGATTCAGGCGCATGGCGACCTCGAGGGCGCCCTCTCGCATCCGGACGCGCGCACCGTCGTCGGTCGCCGCGCGCAGGCGTCCTGGGGCGCGCTGACGAACACGCTGCTCGGGCTCACGCAGCCGTCGCGCCGCAACAACGCGTCCGAGGCGCTCGACTGGGTCCGCGAGCAGCTCTACGAGCCGTACGCCCAGCGTGCGTTCGACAACTTCCCGAACCGCCTGCGCGAGATCGAGACGCTGACGACGTACGCGACCCAGCACGGGACGATCCGCGGCTTCATCGACAGCCTCTCGCTCGAGGGCGACGCCACCGGTCTCGACCTCGACCCCGGCTCGGACGACGACGAGCAGGTGGTCCTCAGTACCGTGCACCAGGCGAAGGGGCTCGAGTTCCAGGCGGTGTTCGTCCTGTGGCTCGCCGAGGACCGGTTCCCCCTGGCGCGGGCCAGCGAGACGCGAGAGGAGCTCGAAGAGGAGCGGCGGCTCTTCTACGTCGCTACCACCCGCGCCCAGCGCGAGCTGTACCTCACCTCGCCGATGCTCGCGTTCGACCGCCGCGAGGGCACGGTGGTGCTGCGCCCGAGCCCGTTCGTCCGCGAGATCGCACCGGACGGCGACGAAGGGGCGGTGCTCGAACGCTGGGACCTCGTCCACGGCTGAGTCGAGGGGCGACGCGGCAAGGCGCCGGGCCGGGGCACGGGCGCGGCCGTGGCTCGGCGGATGCGCCCCCCACCGCGTCTCTGCGCGGTGGCGTCACGATGTGTGTGCCGGATTGAATGCCGACACGGCGACCGCCGTCGGAGTGGGTGCCCGGACTGTCGCTCCTCGGACCGACATCGATCGTGGAGACCCCGATGAAGACTCGCATCCCTCGCCCCCTCATCCCCGCCGCCGCCGGCCTCGCTGTGCTGGCGTTCGCCCTGCCTGCGCATGCCCAGCGCGGCCAGGGGCGGCACCACCGCCCGGCGCACGTCGAGGTCGTCGTGCACCACGGCGCGGACACGTCGCAGCGGGCGTCGGCCGAGGCCGAGCTCGCCCGTCTGGACCGCGCGTACAGCCGCCTCGCCCAGCGCGCGTCGGCCTACAGCGATGCGACGATCAACCAGTGGCTCGGCCTCGCCGCCGACGCCCTCGCCGATGCAGAGCGGATCCTCGACTACGGCTTCTCGGTGGCCGCGTACGATACGTACGTGATGCAGGCCGAGACGCGCATGAGCACGGTCGAATCGCGCATGGACACCCTCGACGCGCAGGTGCTCGTCGAAGGGCGCCACGCGGCGGCTCGGGTGGCGTCGCACGCGGCGTCCCTCGGGCACCACGCCCCGCGCCGCGCGCACGACCTGATCGACGAGGCCGAAGACGCCCTCGATGCCGGCGACCGGGCCGCCCGGTCCGGCCGCCCGGACGAAGCGCGAGCGTGGTACGCCCGCGCTGAGTCGACCGCATCGGACGCCTCGCGCATCGCGTCGTCGTGGCACGCCGAGCAGTCGCGCATCGCCCGGCTGGAGCGGCAGTACGACCGGGATCTCGCGGCCGTCGAGTCGACGCTCGCGACCGCCCGCGCCGGGTTCACCCGGCAGTCGCCGATCGAGGCCGAGCGGCAGGCCGACGCTGCGCTCGAGCGCATCGAATCGGCAGAGTACCGGCGCGCCCGTGGCGACCTCGACGGCGCGATCGCCGAGCTCGCCCGGGCCCACGCTCACGCCGACGAAGCCGTCGCTCAGGTCTCGCGCACGCACCGTGGCTACGGCACGAGCGCCGTCCCCGCACGGTACAACGACACGCCGTCTCGCGGGCACCACCGCGGTCACGATCGGTGGGACGACGACGACCACTGGGACGATGACTGGGACGACGACCGACGCGGTGGGGACTGCGACAGCCACGGACGCCGAGGTCGCCACAGCATCTGACCCCACCGACCGCACCCGGTGTCACGGCGGGCGGGCAAAAACCGGATCGACGAGGCGGGGCTACGGCCCGGCCTCGTTCGTTCGTGGCCCCTCGCACGTGGCGGGGCCGGTTCGCGCAGCAGCGGGTCGTTCGACGACGCGCCGCGAGCGAGGCGTCGTCAGCGGACGCGCGTGGGCACCGCGCCCAGGACGAGGGCGGTGAACCCGGCGCTGATGCCGAGGGCGAGGGCGGTGCTGCCTGCGAGTGCGAGGACGACGCTCATGGTCCAACCTGGCTGGGGAGTCCATCGAGGGACGGCGGGGTTCTGCCCCGCCGACGGGCGACCTGTCAACCTCGGAATCACGCTCCACCGTGTGCAGCCGCGCTGTGCCGCAACCTGGCGTTGCTGTCCGACATGGGTGATGGTACCCGAGCGATCGGGTCTGTCTACTTTTCTGCGAACGCGCGTACCGCCCGAGGGATCTGCATGCACCTGTCCGGCTGCTTCGTTGCCATCGTCACGCCCTTCTCGGGCGACTCGGTCGACTACGACGCCCTCGCGGCGCACGCGACGTGGCTCGTCGACGAAGGGGTCCGCGGCGTCGTGGTGAACGGCACGACCGGTGAGTCCGCGACCCTGCGCGCGGACGAGAAGCTGCGGGCGATGAACGTGGTCTACGACGCGGTGGGCGACCGGGCGACGGTCGTCGGCGGCGTCGGCAACAACTGCACCGAAGAGAGCGTCGACTTCGTGCGCCGCGCCAACGACGAGGTCCGCGTCCACGCGTACATGTCGGTGGTGCCGTACTACAACAAGCCGTCGCAGCGCGGGATGCTCGCCCACCTCTCGACCGTCTGCGCCGCGAGCACGAAGCCGGTCATCGCGTACAACGTGCCCGGCCGCACGGTCGTCGGCATGACCGCCGAGACGCTCATCGCGGCGTCGCGCATCGACAACGTGGTCGCCATCAAGGAGGCGTCCGCCGACCTGTTCATGGACACCTTCGTCGTCGAAGCGATCGGCGAGACCACCGCCCTGCTCTCGGGCGACGACGCCACGGCGATGCCCTTCATCGCCATCGGCGGCCACGGCGTGATCAGCGTCGTCGGCAACGTCGCGCCGCGGCTGATGAGCGACATGTGCGCCGCAGCCTCCGCCGGCGACATGGCCGCGGCGCGCCCGCTGCACCAGAAGGTCTGCCACGTGCACCACCTGATGTTCTCGCACCCGAACCCCATCCCGGCGAAGGCTGTCGCTGCCGACCTGGGCTTCGGGTCGGCCGACGTGCGCCTGCCGATGGTGGGGCTCGAGCCGGACGAGCTCGACATCCTGCTCACGCAGACGCGGGCCCTCGGGGTCACCCGATGACCGAGCCGGTGCACATCCTGCTCTTCGGGTCCGGCGGGCGCATGGGGCGCGCGATCCAGTCTGTGGTCGACACCCGCGACGACGTGCTCGTCGCCGCCACCGTCGGGCACCACCAGGCGTCGATCGGGGACAGCCTCTCGGACGCCGGGGTCGTCGTCGACTTCACGAGCCCCGACGGCGCCGACGCCGCGCTCTCGACGGCGCTCGACCTGCAGATCCCGATCGTGTCGGGCACGACCGGCCTGCCCGAGGCCGTGCTGCACCGGTTCGAGAACGCCGCGGCGCACATCCCCGTGATGCTCGCGCCGAACATGAGCCTCGGCGTCGCCGTGCTGCGGCACCTGACCCGGCTCGCGGCGAGCGCCCTGCCCCGGACGTTCGAACCCGAGATCGTCGAGCTGCACCACCGCCACAAGCGCGACGCCCCGTCGGGCACGGCGCACGCGCTCGTGCAGTCCGTCCGCGAAGGGCGCGACGGCGGCACCGCCCGCACGAGCCGCGAGGGCATGGTCGGCGCGCGCGCACAGGACGAGATCGGCGTGTTCGGCGTCCGCGGTGGCGACGTCGTCGGCGAGCACACGGTGTTCTTTCTCGGCGACGGCGAGCGGGTCGAGCTGACCCACCGCGCGACGGACCGGGCCATCTTCGCCCGTGGCGCCGTCGAAGCCGCGCTGTGGATCGTCGGGCGCCCGCCCGGCACGTACACGATCGACGACGTCGTCGGTCTCGGACGAGGGACGGCATGACGGACGCCCTGACCTGCGTCGAGGTCACCCTCGCGCAGCCTGAACCGGGCCTCGACGACCTCGTCGAAGGCGAGATCTGGACCCTCGGACCGGCCGGCGTCGAGCGGCACGACGACGACACGTGGAGCGCCCTCGTCGAGGACCCGCGCCCCCGCGCCCTCGGCACGATCCGGTGGCGCATCTGGTCCGAGGGCGACGACGCGACCGAGGCGCTGCGCGAGCAGTTCACCCTCGCGCTGCACGCCCTGCCCGTCACCGTCGACGTGTGGGTGTTGCGCGACCTGTCGTACCGCACGGCGTGGCGCGAGCACTTTCGGCCCGCGCGGGTCAGCGAGCGCATCGTCGTCCACCCGCCCTGGGACGTGCCGAGCGAAGGCCCCGTGCGCATCGAGATCGACCCGGGCATGGCGTTCGGCACGGGCACCCACGAGACGACGCGGCTCTGCCTCGCGGCGGTCGACACGATGTGCGGCCCCGGGGTCTCGGTGCTCGACGTGGGCACCGGCTCCGGCATCCTCGCCATCGCGGCCGCGAAGCTCGGCGCCGGCCCGATCGTCGGCACGGACAACGACCCGGACGCCGTGCGGATCGCGATCGAGAACGCCGAGATCAACGGCGTCAGCGACGCGATGCGGCTGTCGACCGACCATCCGGACGATGTCGGCGGCGCCTGGGACGTCGTGTTCGCCAACATCCTGCCCCACATCCTCGAGTCGCTGCGGGACGCGCTGTGGGCGCGCGTGGCGCCCGGGGGCGCGCTCGTGTTGAGCGGCATCCTGACGACCGAGGCCGAGCGCATGACCGCGGTCTTCGCCGAGCCCGGCGCGACCGGTCCCGAGCGCGAGGACCGGGGCGAGTGGTGCCGGCTGACGTGGCGGCGCCCGAGCGACGACTGATGCGCCGCCTGCCGCGACGCGTGGTCGTCACGGACGTGCCCGCCGACGGCGCCGACCGACCGCTCGACGCGGACGCGGCGCACTATGTCGAGCGGGTGCTGCGTCTCGCCGACGGGCACCCGGTCGAGCTGCTCGATGGCTCCGGGCGCACCGCGTTGGCGGTGCTGCAGTGGCGCGACGGTGTGGCCTGGGCCGTCGCGGTGTCGGCGGTCACCGAAGCCGTCCCCGAACCGGCGATCGTGTTGGCGGCGGCGCTCATCAAGGCGACGCGCTGGGAGTGGGTGATCGAGAAGGCCGCAGAGCTCGGCGCCACCCGGATCATCCCGCTCGACGCGGCCCGCAGCGTCGTGCGTGTGCCGGCGAAGAAGGCGGACGCGAAGCTCGAGCGCTGGGGGCGCATCGCCGCAGCCGCAGCGCGCCAGTCCGGGCGCGCGCTGGCCCCGACGATCGACCCGCCGGCGTCGTTGCGCGACGCCCTCGCCGCGATCGGAGACGCCACCCCCGTTCGGCTCGATTTCGGCGGGCGGGCCCACGCGCTGGACATGCACGCCGCGGCGCCGATCGCGGTCTTCGTCGGCCCCGAGGGTGGGTTCACCGACGACGAGCGGCGCATCCTCGACAACCACGGGGCCGTCGTGGCGTCGCTCGGGGACGCGGTGCTGCGGGCCGAGACCGCGTCGCTCGCGGCGCTGGCGGCGATCCGCATCGCCCGGGCCCGGGCGTGACCGGGCTGAAGCGCACCCGCCGCCACTGGCTCGCGCCGTTCTGGCGCCGGGCGCTGGCCGGCACGATCGACGGCGCCTTCGGGATCGCCGCGGCCGTGGGGCTCGTCGCCATCGGGCTCGTCGACCTCTCGTCGTGGACCACCCCGACGTCGGATCTGCTCGTCATCGACCACATCGCCGTGCGCTTCGCGAACGACCCCGGCGCTGCGTGGCGCGTCTGGATGATGCTGGCGATGCCGTGGGTGCTCTGGCGCACCGGCTGGGGCGCGACCGCTGGCGGCACCCCGGGCGAGCGCGTCGCCCGCCTGCACCTCGTCGACGGCTCGGGCATGGCCGCGTCGCCGGTCCGGGGCGCCCTGCGCGGCGCCTGTAGCCTCGCCGCCGCGGCGACCCTCGGACTCGCGCTCGGCGCGACCTGGGTGTCGCGCACGCAGCGGGGCGTCGGCGAGCTGGTGACGCGCACGTGGCTGGTCGACGCGCGCCCCCGAATGACCGGCGGCACCGCGAAGACCTGACCGTCCGGTCGGTCTGTCCAGGAACCGTGCCAGGGCGGCGTGCCGCGGCGCGTCACGAAATGACGCAGTGCAGCGGGTGGGCTTGCTTCGCCTCGACGCGGCGTGCTATCGCTTCGAGGCCCGTTTGCGCCGTGGGGCATGAAGAAGATCGAAGCCATCATTCGCCCCTTCAAGCTGGACGAGGTCAAAGACGCCCTCGACCGCGTCGATGTCCACGGCATGACGGTGTCCGAGGTGAAGGGCTATGGGCGCTCCGGGGGTCGCGCGGCGATCTACCCGGGCGCCGAGTACGTGGTCGACTTCATCCCGAAACTCAAAGTCGAAGTCGTCGTCGTCGACCGACTGGTGCACGAGGTGGTCGAGGCCATCCGCCAGGCGGCGTGGACGGGCGACACGGGGGACGGAAAGGTTTTCGTCCTGCCCATCGACGAAGCAGTCCGCATCCGAACGAACGAACGCGGCGCCGACGCGCTGTCCTGACCGGACACGTCGACGTCCCCGACCGACGAGGACCCATGGCCGACCATCCCTTCAGCAGGTGTACGAGCGCGGCCGATGTCGTGAGCGCAGCGAAGCGGCACGGCGTCGAGTACATCGACTTCAAGTTCCTCGACCTGCCCGGCCGGTGGCACCACACCGGCGCGCCGGTGAGCGAGCTGACCGAGGACCTGTTCGAGGACGGCATCGGCTTCGACGGCTCGTCGCTTCGCGGGTGGAAGTCGATCGAGTCGTCGGACATGCTGCTGAAGCCGGACCCGACGACGGCCCGGATCGACCCGTTCTATGACCGCCGGGTGCTCAGCCTGGTCTGCGACATCGTCGACCCGGTGACGGGCGCGGCGTACGAGCGCGACCCCCGCGGCGTCGCGAAGCGCGCAGAGACCTGGCTGCGCAGCACGGGAATCGCGGACACCTGCTACGTCGGCCCCGAGGCGGAGTTCTTCCTCTTCGACGACGTGCGGTTCGAGCAGACCGCTCACGCCGGCTTCTATGCCGTCGACAGCGCCGAAGGCGTGTGGAACTCGGGCCGCGATGAGCGCCCGAACCTCGGCTACAAGCCGGGCCACAAGGAGGGGTACTTCCCCGCGCCGCCGTACGACCGCGTGCGCAACGTCCGCCACGAGATGGTCGACGAGATGCAGAAGGTCGGCATCGTCGTCGAGTCCGAGCACCACGAGGTCGCCACCGGCGGGCAGTGCGAGATCGACATGCGCTTCGACTCGCTGCTGTCGATGTCCGACCAGCTGCAGTGGTTCAAGTACATCGTGAAGAACGTCGCGTTCCGCAACGGGCGCAGCGCGACGTTCATGCCGAAGCCGATCTTCGGCGACAACGGCTCGGGGATGCACACGCACGTCAGCCTGTGGAAGGACGGCAAGCCGCTCTTCGCCGGCGACAAGTACGCCGGGCTGTCCGACCTCGCGCTCTTCTTCATCGGTGGCATCATCCACCACGGGCGCGCGCTGGTGGCGCTGACCAACCCGACGCTCAACTCGTACCGCCGCCTCGTGCCGGGGTACGAGGCGCCGATCAGCCTCGCGTACTCGTCGCGCAACCGGTCGGCCGCCGTCCGCATCCCGATGTACAACGCGTCGCCGAAGGCGAAGCGCATCGAGTTCCGCACGCCGGACCCGTCGTCGAACGGCTACCTCGCGTTCGCCGCGATCCTGATGGCGGGCCTCGACGGCATCGAGAACCGCCTCGAGCCCGGCGAGCCGATGGACCGCGACATCTACGCGCTGACCCCGCAGGAGCGCGCCGGCATCCCCGCCGTGCCCTCGCGACTCGACGAGGCGCTGGACGCCCTCGAAGCCGACCACGACTGGCTGCTCAAGGGCGACGTGTTCAGCGCCGACCTCGTCCGCACGTGGATCGAATGGAAGCGCGAGAACGAGGTGCTGCCGAGCCTGCTGCGGCCGACGCCCCTCGAGTTCGAGCTCTACTACAACACCTGATCGATGGGCGCGCGGTCCCGGACCCGAGCCCTCGTCGCGGGGCTGACGAGCGCGCTGCTCGTCGCGGCTCCGTGGCGCGTGCTCGCCGACGAATCGGTCGCCGGTCCGCCGGTCGACGAAGGCGCATCGGCTGGCGACCGCGGCGCGACGCTGCCCTTCGATGGGCCCGTCGCCCCCGACACGCTCGTGCAGGTCGACATGGTCGATGCACCGCTCGATGACGTCGCGCGCTGGGTCGCCGCGGTCACCGGGCGCAACCTCGCTGTGCAGCCGGACGCCCTCGACGGCGCGACGATCACCGTCGTATCGCCTCGCCCGGTGCCCGCCGCGGACGTGTGGCCGCTCTTTCTCGCGGCCCTTTCGGCGAACGGCTTGACCGTGCAGGATCGGGGCACTTTCGTACGGATCGTACCGGCGACCGAGAGGTGAACGATGGCCCTGCGCGAAGACACGCTGCAGCGATGGGTGGAGCGCGTGGAGGCCCAGCGCACCGCCGCCGCCAACCACTGGACGACCGACGAGCTGCGCGAGATCGCGTCCGAGATGGGCATGTCGGGCCACGAGTTCGACGAGATGCTCGGCGACGCGGCGGCCCACCGCCAGCGCGGTGAGACGCTCTTCGGCCATGGGCGCATCGAAGACGCGCGTGAGGCGTTTCAGATGGCCGCGGACCTCGTGCCGTCCGACGTCGAGGCCCTGCACGGCCTCGCGCGCTGCTTCTACAGCATCGGCATGCGCGATCGACACAACGAGGCGCTGCAGACCGCGCGGGGGTATGCCCACGCGGTGCTGCGGCTCGCTCCGATGCACGACGGCGCCGCGCAGCTGCTGAACGCGATCGACAGCGCGATCAGCGCGATCGCGCCGCAGCGGTCCGGCGGTTCGCGTGGATTCGTGCTCGCCGGCATCGTGGCGGCGCTCGTCCTCGCAGGCGGTGTCGTGGGATACATCACCCTATCGCCCCAGACGTTCGAGTCCGCCGCGCCCTGGTCGGGCAACGCGACCGCATCCGGACCACTCTACGAGGTCGGCGACCGCCAGATGCCCGTCGACTTCGACATGGGCCCGGCGGAGTCGGGGCTGCACCTCGACATCCGCGAGTCCGTCCTCTCGGTGTACGACGACTCGGCGTGGGCGAACGTCCGCGGCTACCTCGTCAACGACAGCACCCTCGAGCTCTTCGAGGTCACCGGGCAGGCGCGGGTTGTGTCCGAAGACGGCACCGGCATGGGCACCCGGCCCGTGCGCTTCGTCGAGTCCGACGGGCCGTCGCTGCGCCCCGGCGAGTCCGTGCCCTTCTATGCCCTGCTCGAGGTCAACCCCGAGGCCGAGCGGTGGGCCGTGTCGCTCGATACGGTCAACGGCGGCGAGGCGCCGGACAAGTACGATCCCGCGCCGGTCATCACGCCGCGGTTCGAGGTCGAACCCCGCAGCGGGATGGGCGTCGAGATCCGCGAGCGCCACCTCGCGTACTCGGCGAACCAGTTCAACGAGCGCGGCGGATGGCTGCGCGGCGAGCTGCGGTTCATCAACTCCGGCACGCGCGACATCGAGACCCTGCGCGTGCGTGTCGACGGGCTCGGGATGCGCGGCGAGGTGATCGAGTCGTCGACGCGCTACGTCGTCTCGACGAGCGGGCCGCGGATGTCCCCCGGCGACGCCGTGTCGCTGCGGATCGCCATCTCGATGCCGCCGCAGAACCACGGCATCCGCGTCGCGATCACCGGTCTGGACTGAACCGGAACCGAGCGGCGGCGTTGCGGTAGAGCACCGCGTCGATCGTGTCGTCGTCGACGCCGCGCTTCGTGAGCAGCGAGCCGAGGCGCGCCGCGGCGAGCACATCGAACGGGCCACTTCGCGTGGCGGTGCCGATCACGAGCCGGCGACGGGCGACCGAGCCGAACCGGGCGACGAGGTCGGCGGCGTCGCGGACGTCGAGGGCGTCGTCGCCGAGGTGGATCGACCCGGTGGCGCCTGCGTCGGCGAGCCCGCGGAACACCGTGTAGTCGATCGGCCCGACGATCAGCCGCTCGGCGGGCAGCCCACACTCCGCCGCCGTGGTGACCAGCCGCCGCGCCACGCCCAGGCGGTCGTGCATCGGCAGGCGGGCGACCGCAGCGCGGCCCGTGGCGCCGGCGAGCGCGAGCTGCCACTCCGCGAGCCGCCACTCGTCGGCGTCGCCGGTGACGAACCCGATCTCGCCGACCGCGCGGATCTCGGGTGTGGTCATCACCCGGCGCTCGATCTCGACCTGGGCGGCATCCCACGCCCGTCGCGGGCGGGCCGTCGGATGCACGCCGAACGCGAAGACCGTGCGCACGCCGTGCCGTGACAGCCGCGGGCCCTCTTCGTCGATCAGCGCGTCGAGCCGAGCGAGCAGGTCGTCCGCGCGCTCGAGCCCCCCGCGTGGTCCGGGCACAACCAGCGCGTCGACGGTGTCGAACCACGACAGATTGTCGAGGTCGTCGTCGTCGCGGGGCACGGAATCGAGGTGAGCGTCAAAGATGCGCATTGCGGTCCGATCGTTCGCGACGCGGGGCCGCTCGGGGGCATCCATGCCTGACGCAGCCTGCGCCGTGGCGTCAAGCACGGACGGCCCGCGTTGACACCCGGGCCGGCGTCCCCAGAATCGGCGCCACGCGAACGAGGACGCGCCCCGAGCGCCCCACCCATCAGACGCGGCACCCCCGCCGCGGGAGACCCCACCATGACCGACACGAAGCACACCCACATCGCGATCATCGGCTCCGGCGCGGCCGGCTACACCGCCGCCATCTACGCCGCGCGCGCGAACCTCGCGCCGGTGATCATCAGCGGCGACCAGCCCGGCGGTCAGCTCACGATCACCACGGACGTCGAGAACTTCCCCGGCTTCGCCGACGGCATCATGGGCCCCGAACTCATGGGCGTCATGCAGGCGCAGGCCGAGCGCTTCGGCACCGAGATGATCATGGCGCGGGTCACGGACGTGGACCTCGAGGCGACGCCGAAGGTCCTGACCATGGACGACGGCTCGACGATCACCGCCGACGCCGTGATCATCGCCACCGGCGCCACCGCCCGCCTGCTCGGCCTCGAGTCCGAGTCGCACCTGATGGGGTACGGCGTGTCGGCGTGCGCGACCTGCGACGGCTTCTTCTTCCAGGGCAAGCCGATCGCCGTGGTCGGCGGCGGCGACTCGGCCATGGAGGAAGCGACCTTCCTCGCGAAGTTCGCCAGCGAGGTGACGATCATCCACCGCCGCGACGAGTTCCGCGCGTCGAAGATCATGCAGGACCGCGCCCTGAACCACCCGAAGGTGAAGGTGCTGTGGAACAAGACCGTCGAGGACGTCATCGGCAACCGCGACGACGGTGTCACCGGGCTGCGTCTGCGCGACACCGTCACCGACGAGACGTCGGAGTTCGCGACCGAGGGTCTCTTCCTGGCCATCGGGCACGTCCCGAACACGCAGGTGTTCGAGGGCAAGCTCGACACCGACGAGTCGGGCTACCTGCTCGTCGATCCGGGCTCGACGCGGACGAAGATCGAGGGCGTGTTCGCGGCCGGCGACGTGGCGGACCACATCTACCGCCAGGCGATCACCGCGGCGGGCAGCGGCTGCATGGCCGCCCTCGACGCCGAGCGCTGGCTCACCGAGAAGGGCATCGCGGAGTGATCGGCGGGCGCGCGTCGCTGGACGCGTCGCCCCCGCACCGGCATCCTGTGGGCGTCCCCATGCCCGAGTGAAGCGATGGCCGGCTGGAGCGTGATCGATCCGCAGGTGCTGCGCGCCCTCGACCTGTTCGAGCGGTTCACCGACGACGAGCTCGTCGAGGTCGCGACGTACGTCACCCGCGAGCGGTTTCGCCGCAACGAGCTCATCATCGCCGAGGGGACCGCCGGCGACCGCCTGTTCTTCATCCTCGGCGGTGAAGTGCGCGTGTCGCGCTCGATCCCCGGCGTCGGTGAAGAGGCGCTCGCCATCCTGCCGGCGGGCTCGTACTTCGGCGAGATGGCCCTCTTCGGCGAGCAGACGCGATCGGCCGACGTGTACGCCGACCGCACGTCCGAGCTGCTCGTGCTGCGCATCGACGAGTTCAAGGCGCTGCTCGAGCAGCGTCCCGAGCTTGCGTCGAAGTTCCTGTGGGCGGCGTCCCGGACCCTCGCCGACCGACTGCGCGCGGCGAACGCGAAGGTGACCTTCCTCTCGGCGGCTGGGCAGTTCGGATAGGGCGGCCGGGGATGGCCCGGCCTGCACTGTGGGGGGTGGGTGCCTTCGACGCGGCCTGGCGAGAGCGTGGGGGCGGCCGGGCATGGCCCGGCCTGTACTGTGGGGGGTGGGTGCCGTGGTCACGGCTCGGCGAGAGCGTGGGGCGCGGCCGGGCATGGCCCGGCCTGTACTGTGGGGGGTGGGTGCCCGGGTCACGGCTCGGCGAGAGCGTGAGGCTGTGGAGGGCACGGGCAAGGGCACGGGTGCTGGGTGTGGCGTGATGCGGGTTGCCGCGGCGGGCGGGTCCACGTACCGTCCTAGTGAGTGCGCGCTCACTTCCGACGCTGACGAGGTGCCCGATGTCCCACCGACCGAGCTTCTTCACCGAAGAGCACGAGCTGTTTCGCCGCGAGTTTCGCCGGTTTCTCGAGACCGAGATCGCGCCACATGCCGACGAGTGGGAGGCCGCGCGCATCTTCCCCCGCGAGGTCTTCGAGCGGTTCGGTGAGCTCGGCTTCTTCGGGGTCCGGTACCCCGAGGACGTCGGCGGCGCCGGCGGCGACATCTGGTACACGGTCGTCATGTGCGAGGAGTACCCGCGCTCGCTGACCGCCGGGCTGCCGATGGCCATGATGGTGCAGTCGGACATGGCCACGCCGATCATCTACGAGATCGGCACGCAGGAGCAGAAGGACCACTTCCTGGCCCCGGCCATCCGCGGTGAGAAGATCGCCGCGCTCGGCGTGTCCGAGCCCGGCGCCGGCAGCGATGTCGCCGGCATGCGCACCACGGCTCGCCGCGACGGTGACGACTACGTCATCAACGGCAGCAAGATGTGGATCACGAACGGCACGCGCTGCGACTTCATCACGCTGGCGGCGCGGACCGGCGAGAGCCGCCACGGCGGCATCTCGCTGTTCACCTTCCCCACCGACGTGAAGGGCTTCGAGGTCAGCGGCAAGATCGAGAAGGTCGGCAACCACTGCTCGGACACCGGCATCCTCTTCTTCGACGAGTGTCGCATCCCGGCCCGGTACCTGCTCGGCGAAGAGGGGCACGGGTTCTACCACATCATGACGAACTTCCAGGGCGAGCGGCTGGTCGGCGCCCTCAGCGGCGTCGCCGGCGCCCAGTTCGCGATCGACCAGACGATCGACTACTGCAAGCAGCGCGAGGCGTTCGGCCGGCCCCTCACGGGGTTCCAGGTGACGCGCCACAAGCTCGTGCAGCTGCAGACCGAGGTCGAGGCCGCCCGCTGGCTCGCGTACCGCGCGGCGGAGCTCTTCGAAGCGCACGGCCCCGCCGCCACGCGCGAGATCTCGATGGCGAAGCTGCTGTGTGCGGATCTCACCCGCAAGGTCGCCGACGAGTGCATGCAGATGCACGGCGGTATGGGGTACTCGGACGAGAGCTGGATCAGCCGCTACTGGCGCGACTCGCGCCTGCTGTCCATCGGCGGCGGCACGTCCGAGGTCATGAAGGAGATCCTGTCCAAGGTGATGGGGCTCTGAGCGCCCCGCCCTGCGGCGAGATCGGCCGTCAGGGCACCTCGAACATGGCGTCGGCGAGGGCGGTCGCGCTGTAGCGATCGAGCATCGCGCCAATGTCTCCACCGGTCGCGTCCCAGTCGGCGGCGAACCGGTCGGCGGGGCTGCGGGCGATCCCCGCGTCGTCGAGCAGCGGCGCGAGGTACCCGCGCTCGGTCTCGTGGCCGACGGCGAGCCCGTCGAGGCTGTCGCCGGCGATGCGCACGAGCTCGGTGGCGAGGTCGCGGGCCGAGGTGCCCTGCCACTCGGCGTCGAGCCCGCGGCGCGCGACGTCGAACGCAAACGCCTTCAGCGCCGCCGGGTCGGTCGTCGCCACGAGGCGGGCCGCCGCCGCGCGGGCGTCGTCGTCGTAGAAGAGGCCCTTCCACAGTGCGGGCAGCGCGAGGATGGCCCACGGGGGGCCACCATCGGCGGTGCGCGTCTCGATGTACTTCTTGATGCGCACGTCGGGGAACACCGTCGACATGTGCAGCTCCCAGTCGCCCATCGTCGCGGTGTGGCCGTCGAGCCCGTTGGCCATGAAGTCGCGGAACGACGCGCCAGCGACGTCGATGTACCGACCGTCCCGAAGCAGGAAGAACATCGGGACGTCGAGCAGCCACTGCACCACGTCGTCGAAGGTCGCGTCGGGGTCGAGGTAGAACGCCGGCGTGCCACAGCGGTCGTCGTCGGTGTGCTCCCAGACGTGCATCCGCCAGCTGGCGAATGCGCTGCGCTCGCCCTCGACGATGGGCGAGTTGGCGAAGAGCGCCGTGACGAGGGGCGAGAGGCGGCCGCCGACCCGCAGCATGTCGAGGGCGTCGGCCTCGGTGCGGTAGTCGTAGTTTGCCTGCACGGTGCAGGTCATTTTCATCATCCAGTGGGCGAGCCGCCCCTGCCCGCCGAGGTAGCGCCGCATGATCGCGTGCCGCGATCGGGGCATCCACGGCACGTCGTCCTTCGTGCCGGTGGGTCGCAGGCCGAAGAACGCCCAGCGCTGGCCGAGGGTATCGCCGACGTCGGCGGTCTCGCGGACGTGGCGGGCAAGCTCGTCGCGGGTCTCGTGGACCGTGCGCGTCACGCCTCCGGAGAGCTCCAGCTGACCGCCGGGCTCGAGGGTGATGTGGGCGCCTTCACGCTCGAGCGCCATCGCGCGGCCGGTGTCGTCGACGATCGGCGTCCAGCCGTGGTCGGACGCGAGCGTCTCGAGGTGGGCGCTGATGCCCCGCGGGCCGTCCCACGGCAGGGGCTGCAACGTCTCGGCGTCATAGCCGAACTTCTCGTGCTCCGTCCCGATCCCGCGGGGCCCGTCGCCCTTGCAGCCGTCGGCGAACGGCTGGCGCAGCTGGTCGATAGACTCGATCGGCTCGAGGTTGGCGTCGAGGTCGCGGGACATGGGTGCCCGGGGGCGTGGGGAGGGGGCGCGTCGGCGCTACTGTGGATTCCGCGAGGGGGCAACTCGATTCACCGTCTCGGCTTGATCTTCGTGGGGTGCCCTGCTACCCACGCCGCCACTTCTCACGCGACCGGACCGATGGGCCTGCGTGTCTCCTACGGAGATGGCCCTCTGCTCGGGATGAAGGTCGCGGTGGACCAACGCGAAACAAGGAGATGGATCATGGCTCGACTTGGTATGCGGGACCTGCTCGAAGCAGGCGTTCACTTCGGTCACCAGACCGGTCGTTGGAACCCCAAGATGCGCAAGTACATCTACGGCGCGCGCAACGGGGTGCACATCATCGACCTGTCGAAGACGGTCCGTGAGTTCGACGCGGCGGCGGACTACGTCGCTGGCGCGGTGTCGCAGGGTCGGCACGTGCTCTTCGTCGGCACGAAGAAGCAGGCGCAGGACATCGTCAAGGACGAGGCGTCGCGCGGCAAGCAGTACTTCATCACGAACCGCTGGCTGGGCGGCACGCTGACGAACTTCAAGACGATCAAGACGTCGATCGAGCGGCTCAAGGAGCTGGATCGGATGGCGACGGACGGGTCGTTCGACAAGTTCACCAAGAAGGAAGCCCTGATGCTGACGCGCGAGCGCGACAAGCTCGAGCGGAACATCGGCGGTATCAAGAACATGCCGGGCCTGCCGGGGGTGATGTTCGTCATCGACCCGCGGAAGGAGGAGATCGCGGTCAAGGAGGCGAACCGCCTCAAGATTCCGGTCGTCGCGGTGACGGACACGAACTGTGACCCCGACGGGATCGACTACGTCATCCCGGCGAACGACGACGCGATCCGCTCGATCCACCTCTTCTGCAAGGCCGTTGCCGACGCGTGCCTCGAGGGCTCGCGCCGTGCCGGCACGAACCGTCGTCCCGAGGAGCTGACCACGGCGACGTTCGACGAAGAGAAGGGCGAAGTCGTGACGAGCGACAAGACCGCCGCCGAGGTCGTCCGCAAGGGCGGCGAAAAGTAATCCACGCACGGCCGGCCCACGTGGCCGGCCGCTCGAACCCCTCTGCCCCAACGGGAGCACGACATGGCGATCACGGCGAAGCTGGTGAAGGAGCTGCGCGACCGAACCGGCGCCGGCATGATGGACTGCAAGAAGGCGCTCAAGGAGACGGACGGCGACATCGCCGCCGCCGCCGAGTACCTGCAGATCAAGGGCATCGCGAAGGCGGCCAAGAAGGCGGACCGCGTCGCGGCGGAAGGCCTCGTCGGCACGTACGTGGCGGACGACGGCAAGTCGGCCGCCGTGCTCGAGGTCAACTGCGAGACCGACTTCGTCGCTCGCAACGAGGACTTCGGCGGCTTCGTCGACATGATGACGAAGCACGTGGCGGCGACCGGTGTCACCGACATCGACGCGCTGCTCGCGACCGAGCTCAACGGCCAGACCGTCGATGAGGTCCGCAAGGCGCGCATCGCGACGACCGGCGAGAACATCACCCTGCGTCGCGCGGCCGTGCTTTCGGTCGACGGCGAGGGCGTGATCGGCGCGTACGTGCACGGCGGTGGCAACATCGGCGTGCTCGTGCAGCTGTCGGCGTCCGGCGCGGTCGACGCGAACGGCACGGCGGCGGATACCGCCCGTGACATCGCGATGCACGTCGCGGCGATCAACCCCCGCTTCGTCCGCTCGGACGAGGTGGACCCCGAGACGATCGAGAACGAGAAGCGCGTGCTCACCGAGCAGGCCCTCGAGTCGGGCAAGCCCCGCGAGATCGTCGAGAAGATGATCGTCGGTCGCCTCAAGAAGTGGAAGAAGGAGATCTGCCTCCTCGACCAGCCCTTCGTGAAGAACGGCGAGCTCACCGTCGCGCAGGAACTCAAGCGCGTCGGCGGCGAGCTCGGTGTCGACCTGGACGTCGTCGGGTTCACCCGCTTCGTCCGCGGCGAGGGCATCGAGAAGAAGGAGACCAACCTCGCTGAAGAGGTCGCCGCGCTGTCGAAGTAATCGACGCGTACGACGCGACACGCTCCGCGGGCGCTCGCCCGCTCGACCCGCCGGGAGGCACCATGCTCGACGACATCTACAGTGACCTGCAGGACGGCTTCGAAGGCGCCATGACGCGCCTCGGCCGTGAGCTCGGACGCATCCGTACCGGGCGCGCCAACGCCGGCCTGCTCGAGGGTGTCACCGTCGAGTACTACGGCACCCCGACGCCGATCACGCAGGTGGCGACGGTCAAGGTGCCCGAGCCTCGCCTCATCACCATCGTGCCGTGGGAGAAGAACCTCCTCAGCGCGATCGAGAAGGCGATCTTCAGCTCGGACATCGGCCTGACCCCCAACAACGACGGCACGATGATTCGCCTCGGCATCCCGCCGCTCACCGGTGAGCGACGCGCCGAGCTGGCGAAGCAGGCTCGCAAGTGCGGTGAGGACGCCAAGATCGCCGTCCGCAACGCGCGTCGCGACGCCAACGAGCTGGTGAAGACCCTCGAGAAGGACGGCGACATCAGTGAGGACGAAATGCACCGCGCGCTCGCGAAGGTGCAGGACCTCACCGACAAGGCCGTCACGAAGGTCGACGCAGTGGTCGAGAAGAAGGAGAAGGAGATCACCGAGGTCTGACCTCACCGATCCCGAACACGCGCGCCGCTGCGAATGCTTCGCACGGCGCGCGTGTTCGTTTTTGCGCGTGCGAAAGCGAGGTGGCCCCGGCACGTGCGAAAGCGAGGTGGCCCCGGCACGTGCGAAAGCGATGTGGCCCCGGCACGTCCGCCGGCGACGTGGCCCGGTTGCAGCGCGTGCTGCGCCGGCGCGAAACGAACGCCCCCCGTGACGTGGCCCGAATCGGGGTTATCGTACACGGGCTCCTGTTCGGACTGCCCCTGCCCCCAGCTGCCATGTCCCCCGCCACCCGCTCGCTCGTCCTTGCTCTCGCGACCGCGCTCGTCGCCGCCCTCGTCGGCTGCGGAGGCGCGGCCGCCACCCCGGACACGGACGCCGGCCCGGTCTCGGACGGCGACGCGACGTCGACCGACGCCGACTCGGCGGGCACGATTTCGACGGTCGACGGCGCGCGGATGATCGCGACCGACGGCGGCACGCTGTCGATCGAAGGCGACGTGCCGAGCGATGCCGAGTGGTTCGCGCTGGTGCCGTCCAGGTGGCCCGACAACGAAGGCGAACGTCCGCACGTGGGGCTCGGCCGCCTGCAGGGCGTCGAGGACGAGGAGGGGCGCCCCACGGCCGACCTGTGGGTCGTGCGTCAGTCGTCCGGACTCGGCGAGCTTTCCGTCGTCTGGCTCGATGGGCCGGAAGCCCTCGCCGGCTCGAAGCTGCTGACCACCATCGACAGCGCCGCCGACGGCGAGGTGCTCCTCGGCGCCGGGGACGCCCAGCACGTGGGCAGCGGGGACTTCTTCTTCGTCGTCGACCCCACCCGGCCCGCCGGGCGCCTCGGGGACGCCGTGGTGGGCCTGCTGCGCGTGACGGACGTCGAGGACGACGTGTCCGTCGCCCGTGTGGAGCACGGCGAGGTCGACGCCGACGGGCCGCACCTGGCGCTCTTCGCGCAGGCGTCCCTCGACCGTCCGACGGGCCGCGCGACGGTGCGCATCGCGCCCGCGACGCCGGACAGCACCGTCGAGGGACTGCCGGAGCTGGCGAGCGCCCTGCCCCGGTACCTCGCCGAGTACGCGCTGACGAACATCGCCGTCGAAGGGCTCGATACGTGGATCGACCCGCGCCCGTTCGACGCCCCGACGCGAACGAACGAGCAGTTCGCCGACGACGAGGGCTGGGGCACCATCGTGTTCGGCACGCTCGAGGGCGACACGTTCATCTACAACACGACGCCCTTCGGTGAGGGCCCCCACCCGGCAAACACGGTCGGCATTCTGCCCGGCGGCCTGCCCCTCGCCGCGAGCGACGGGCTCGCGGCGCTGAGCGAGCAGCTCGCGCCTTCGTTCATCGCCACCGTCCTCGCGATGCGCGGCGACCACGCCCTCGCGGTGTACTTTCTCGAGCGCGTGATGCGGGACGTCGACCTCGTGGACGACGTGCGCTTTCACCTGCGCGAGCACGCCGCCCTGCGCTGGCTCGCCCTCGGTCGCAACGCCGAGGCGATGACGCTGATGAGCGAAGACGTGGACCAGTCGCGGGACGAGAACCTCGTCCACCCGCTGCTCAACGCCCTGAGCATCCGGTCGCTGCTCGACAGCCGGTCGGGGCTCTACGACCAGTGGATCGCGGACTCCGAGGAATTCCTCGAGGTCGCGGACGGCGTGCTGCCGCCGGAGAGCCTGGGCTACGAGCGCCTGAACCGCGCCCGCGCGCTGTCGGGGCGCACCGAAGACACCGCCGAGGCCCGCGAGGTCATCGACGACGTCCTCGCGTTCGCCGATGAGTGGGACGACGACCAGCTGCGGTACCTCGCGCTGCTCGAGCTCGTGGACGCCGCCGCGATGCACGACGACGCCCTCGCGCCGGTGCTCTTCGGCGAGCTCGAAGAGCTGGCGTCGACGCTCGACGAGGACGCGCGCATCTCGGTCGCGATCGCTGGCGCCGAGCTCTTCGCCGCCATCGATGACCCGGCGCGGTCGGCCGAGCAGCTGGAGACCGCACTGACGGCGGTCAACGGGTCACCCAGTGTGCCGCTGCGTGCCGCGATCCATCGCCGCGCGGCGAACGTGCTCCGGGTCCTCGGCCTGTCGACCGAAGCGCGCATGACGATGCAGGAGGCGGTGATCGGCTGCCTCGAGACCGGGCAGTACGAGGCTGCCGCCGCGCTGGCGATGGACGTCGGGTTCATGCAGCTCGAAGAGGCCCAGCGCGGTGCCGGGCAGATGGACCTCGTGCTGGAGGGGCACCGCAACCTCGTCGTTGCCACGGAGCTCGCCCTGCGGCTCGGCAACACGGTCGAAGCCGCCCAGGTGCTCGGTCTGCTCGGACTGATGGAGATCCGGTTCGGCAACAGCGACCGCGGCGTCGAGCTGCTCGACGAGGCGCTGATGCTCGCGCGGGACTCGGCGCACTACCAGACCCTGTACGAGATCAGCGAGCAGCGGGCGCTGTGGATGCTCAACGAGGGTAGGGTCGACGATGCACATGCGTGGCGGCACGAGGCGCGCACGTGGGCCGAGGCCGGGGCGCTGGACGTGACCTTCGAGCCTCTCGAGGATCCGGCTTCGCTGTAGGTTCGCGGCGCCAGTGGTGCGGATTGCTGCTGGCGGGGTGTGACGGGGGGGATGCGACGGCGCGCGGTGTTCTGAGGCTGCGTGGTGGGGTGGGTCCGTGCAGCGTGTTGGGGAGGCGCCGCTTCGGCTGGGTCGGACCGTGCGCTGGCTGGGGCACGGGCAGGTCCGTTGCGCAGCGCAGGTGCTGGCTGCCGCATGGGGGCGGAGCGGGCACGAACGGCGAACGCGCCGGGACCCGGGTGGGTGCGGCGCGTTCGTGTGGGGCGGGCCGGTCCGGGGACCGGCGGCCATCACGGGAAGGGGAACGGGAAGCCGCCGCCGTCGCCCGCGCAGTACGGGGTGTCGTCCGGGAAGGGAAGCAGCGGGGTGGTGCAGACCTCGCCCTCGCGGCACGCGTCCGGATTCGTCTCGTCGCAGCCCTTGCAGGCGAAGGTGAAGAACTCACCGCTGCCGCCGAGGTCGAGCTCGATCAGGATGTCGCAGGTGGTGCCGGGGGGGCACGGCGCATCGAACGGGTCGGTGGTGCCGCCGAAGTCGCCGAGGTCCGGGATGGGCAGACCGCCGCCGCCACCGAGCAGCGAGCCGTTGCACGCGCCGATGGTGTAGCAGCCGATCTCGCTGTCGCAGGTGGCGCCTTCGCCGGTGCCGCCGAGGTCGCGAGCGAAGCCTTCGCACTCGGAGTCGCTGCCGCAGTCCGCCGGGTCGCCGGTCTCGACGCAGTCGCCAGCGAGGTCGCAGCGGAACCCGGGGTCGCACACGCACTCCTCGCAGACGCCGGAGTTGCAGATCTGACCCGAGGGGCAGTCACCGGGGGTGATGCACTCGACGCAGGTGTCGACGCGGGTGTCGCAGATCTGACCGGCGGGGCAGTCGGTGATCGACTCGCAGGGCGCGCCCGACGTGATGCACGCGCCGCCGGGCGAGCAGACCTGACCGGCGCCGCAGTCGTCGTCCACGCGGCACTCGACGCAGGCGCAGGTGGCGGCGTCGAGGATCGGGGTGTCGCCGGTGCAGTCGCCCGCGGACAGCTCGCAGCTCGAGCCGTCGCACGACCCGGCGTCGGGGACGCAGAGGTCGCGACCGCCAACGTCGCCGCAGGTGTACCCGGCGTCGCAGCCGGCGTCGCAGGTCGGCAGGCAGAACGGCCGGCCGCCGAGCTGGGCGCAGGCGGCGTCGGGGCCACACTGGTTCTCGACCGCGCAGGGCGCGCAGGTCGCGGCCACGGGCTCGCAGACCTCGGTCGCGGAGTTGCAGAACTGGCCAGCGTCGCAGCCGGTCGCGAGGCAGCCGCCGCAGCTGCCGCCCGCGGGCACGCACTGCTCACCGATGACCGAGTCCACGCGGAAGCACGTGTAGCCGTCGGGGCAGTCGCCCTCGCCGGTGCAGGCCGAGCCGCAGAACGAACCGTCGCCAAGGGCCACGCAGCCGTCGGCCTCGGAGCCACACTCGGCGTCCGACGCGCAGGGGTCGCACAGGTTGCCGCTCGAGCCGCCGCCGTCGTCGACGCAGGACCCGGTGGCCGGGTCACACACCAGGCCGGGGTCGCAGGTCACGCCTTCGCAGAGGTCGGTCACGACCTCACCCGTGCAGGTGCCCTCGTCGCAGGTCTGACCCGCGAGGCACTCGCAGTCCTGCAGGCAGCCGGTCGTCTCGGTGCCGCACACGCCGGCGATGCAGGTCTGGCCCGACGGGCACTCGGTGCTGCAGCCGCAGGGGACCGGGTCGGACGTGCCCTCGTAGCACCCACCGTTGATGCAGGTGAAGCCCTCGGGGCAGGACGGTCCGCCGCGACCGCCACCACACTCCACCGCCGTACAGACGCCCTCTTCGGAGGGGTCGTAGTTGCCGTCGGCGTCGAGCTGCAGGCAGATCTCACCGTCCACACACCCGAGCGAGCACGGCACCTCGCCGCACGTCCCGTCGGTCTGGCAGGCGAGGCCCGACTCACACTCGTCGGACGTCGTGCACTGGCTGCTGGCGGTATCGGCCGCCGAACACGCCGACAGCAGCGCGAACGCGGCGGCGGCGACCAGAGGGAGGGCGTAGCGGATGGGCGCGTGCATGCGGGTCCCGATGAATCACGGTACAAAGCGAGCGCTCGACCAGCGCTCAGAAGCGGCAGCAGGGGGCTGGTTATACGGGACTCGCCAATCCCGTTCAACCTCGCGTTTTTGAACCGTCCGGGGAATGTCGCGGATCCGTCACGAATGCCCCGCGCGGGGTTGACGCAGCGCGGCGCCGTCTCGCATGCTCCGCGCGACCGTCCCCCCCGCGGAGTCCCATGCGCCGTCTACTGGAGCAGAGCTTTCGCCGCCTCGTCGGCACGTCCAGCACCCGCCCCGTCGGCACCTGCGAAGCGCGGGTCATCGCCGTCGCGGCGAACAAGGGCGGCGTGGGCAAGACGACGACGAGCGTGCACCTCGCGTCCGCGCTGGCGCGCTTCTGCGGTCAGCGTGTGCTGCTGCTCGATCTCGACCCCCAGGGGCACGTGCACCGGGCGCTCCACGCGCTCGCCCGCCCCGGCGGCGAGACGTTGTCGTCCGTGCTGCGCGCCGAGGACGGAGACGTGGTGGACGCCACCGTAGCCAGCGAGATCCCCCGCCTCGATCTCACCGCGGCGGACGTGCAGCTCGGCGAGACCGAGCAGCTGCTCGCAGCGCGCATCGGCCGCGAGACGCTGCTGCGTCAGGCGCTGCAGACTGCGCGCACGTGGTACGACGTGATCGTGATCGACTGCCCGCCGTCCCTCGGCACGCTGACGATCAACGGCCTCGTCGCCGCGGACGAGGTGCTCGTGCCCACCGAGCCCGCCCCCCTCGCCGTCGAGGGCGTCGGCGATCTACTCGCCGCCCTCACCTCGGTGTCGCGCCGGCTCAACCCGAACCTCGGCCTCACGGGCATCCTGACGACGCGCGTCGACGGGCGCGCCACGACGATGAACGACCGCGCCCGCGAAGCCCTCGAGGCTCTCGCCCCCGGCGCCGTGCTGCCCGTGCACATCGGCGTGAACGCGCACCTCGCGCGCGCCCCCGAGGCCGGCCGCGACGTGTTCGAGACCGCGCCCCGGAGCCGTGGTGCACAGCAGTACCGTGCGCTCGCCGAGCACCTGAGCACCGAGTGGTCCGCGTGATCCTGCGCCGGTTCTCGCCCCCGGCGGCCGCCGCCGCGCTCGCCGCCCTCGCCGGGTGCAGCGCGCTGCACACGACGCCGCCCCCTGTCGCCGAGACGCCCGTTGTCGCGGGGGGTCCGCTCGACGACCTCACGCCGTCACGCGCGCCGTCCGGCCTCGACCCGCGGCCGCCATCCGTGCACGTGCACCACGCCGCCCGCGTCGCGTCCGACGTCGCGTCCGCACTGCACGAGGACGCCGGCGTCTGGTTGCCCGATCGCATGGCCAACGCCGAGACCGATTCGTGGCAGGAGGCGTGGCTGCGCATCGACGAGGCCGCCAACCTCGCGACCCTCTCGATCCTGCCGATGCCCGACCCGGACCCGGTCCCCGTCGAGCAGCAGACCGCGGCGCGCGAGGACCGGGACATCGGCCCCGGCATGCTGCACCTCTACGTGCTCAACACCGGCGAGCGCTTCGAGATCCGGATGTACGACAACCGGGGCCGCATGCGCCCCGAAGCCGTCCGCGAGGCCGCGTGGGCCCTGCGCGACCAGCGCCTCGACCGTGCGCGGTCGCCGTCGCTGCGCCTGCTCGCCATGCTCTATCACGTCGGACAGTACTACGACGCCGAGCTCCAGGTGGTGTCCGGCTATCGCGTCCGCGGGGTGAACGCGAGCGAGGGCTCGCGACACGGCAGCGGCGAAGCCTGCGACATCCGCATCGACGGCGTGAGCATCCAGCGGCTGTCTTCGATGATCGAGGGGCGGTTCGCCAACGTCGGCGTCGGTACGTACCCGACGAGCCGATTCGTCCACATCGATACCCGCGACCGCACGTACTACTGGATCGACTATTCGGGGCCCGGCCAGCGGTCCCGTGAACGGTCGCGGTCCCTCGACACGGTCACCGACCCGTCGGACGACCCGACGACGCAGACCGTGCACATCACCGAAGCCCAGCTCTACGTCGCGCCGATCCCGGACTGATCCCGGGGCACCCGTCGAACCGTGCGTGAGGCCCGAGCGAACACCGGCGCCGCGCTGCCTGGCCCGCGCGTCCCCCTCGACGCCCCCACGAACGACGACCGCGCGCCTCGGTGAAGGCGCGCGGCTTCGTTCGTGCTCGATGGCAGGTCGGGCCGGCGTGACGCGGGCCCGCGAGGGCTCACTCGCCGCCCATCCGCTCGCGGCCGATGTCGACATAGCGCGCCGCATCCGAGTCGCCGAGCGCGACCGCGGACTCGAACGCCGCGAGGGCCTGCTCGAGGTTGCCGAGGCGGAAGTAGTCCATCCCCAGCGCCTTCTGGTACCCGGCGTTGCTCGGCGCAATCTGCGTCGCGCGGCGGTGGTACCGCGCCGCCTGCGAGTAGTTGCGCTGCTGGAAGTACACGTCGCCGAGGCCCGCGTGCGCCGCCGAGAGCGACGGGTTGAGCTGGATCGCCTCGGTGAACTGCGCCTCTGCCGTCCCCATGTCGCCGCCGCTCAGGGCCGCCTGGCCCGCCGCGAGCGCCTCACGCGCCTGCGCGCCCGTGTCGACCGCCGGCTCCGGCTCCGGCTCCGGCTCCGGCTCCGGCTCGGGATCCGGCGTCGCGACCGCCACGACCGGGTCGGCTTCCGGTTCCGGCTCGGGATCCGCTTCCGGCTCGGTCTCGGGCTCCGGCTCGGCCTCGGGGTCCGCGTCCGCCTCTGCGTCCGGGTCGATCGCTTCGTCGCCCGAACCCTCGGCGGGCACGTCGCCCGAACCTTCCTCGGCGCCTTCTCCAGAGCCTTCGCCAGACCCTTCGGCCACCGCGTCGCCGGACCCTTCGCCAGACCCCTCGAGGGCGGCGTCCATGCCGGTGTCCGGCTCGATGGCCGCGACCTCGGGTTCGGGGTCCGGATCCGCTTCGGGCTCGGGATCCGCCTCGGGCTCCGGGTCGGGGGTCGCCGCGGCGACCTCGCTGCCGGACTCCTCGGACGCGGTCTCGCCGGCCTCGGCGTCCTCGTCCGCGTCGCCGCTGCCAGCGACGTTGCTGAACACGATCACGCCGACGACGCCGAGCACCACGAGGACCGCGATGCCGATGTAGAAGTAGCGATTGAGCGACTGGTCGACCCGATCGGCTTCGACCGCTGCGACCGCCGCGCTGTGGTGCTCGGTGAACGCCTTCTGGTCGTCGCCGAGCGCGAACCAGCCGAGCTCTTCGTCGTCTTCGAGGTCGATGGGGCCCTTCGGACGATCGTCGTCGGACTCGGCATCGGCCGCAATGACGACCTTCGCCTCGTCCGCATCGCCCTTCTCGGGCTCGTCGGCCTTCGCGGGTTCGTCGGCCTTCGCAGGCTCGTCGGCCTTCGCAGGCTCGTCGGCCTTCGCAGGCTCGTCGGCCTTCGCCTCGGCCACCGCCTTCTTGTCATCGGGCGTGGGCACGGCAGGGACGGACGCCGAGTTCTTGCCCTTGCGACCGCGCTTGCCGCGCTTCTTGCGACCCCGCTTGTTGCGACGGCCTCGCCCCTTCGCGTCGTCGTCGTCTTCTTCGTCGTCGTCCGAATCGTCCGCGTCGTCGTCCGAGTCATCGTCCGAATCGTCTGCGTCGTCGTCGGCCTTCGCGGCTTCTTCGGCCGCCTTCGCCTCCGCAGCAGCAGCCTCATCCGCAGCCTTCGCTTCGGCAGCAGCAGCTTCCTCGGCGGCCTTCGCCTCCGCAGCAGCAGCCTCATCCGCAGCCTTCGCGTCCGCAGCGGCCTTCTCTTCGGCAGCCTTCGCGTCCGCAGCAGCCGCTTCTTCGGCCGCCTTCGCATCCGCAGCAGCCGCTTCCTCGGCAGCCTTCGCGTCCGCAGCCGCCTTCTCCTCGGCAGCCTTCGCGTCCGCAGCAGCCTTCTCCTCGGCAGCCTTCGCGTCCGCAGCAGCCTTCTCTTCGGCAGCCTTCGCATCCGCAGCAGCGGCTTCCTCGGCAGCCTTCGCCTCGGCAGCCTTCGCCTCGGCAGCCTTCGCTTCTGCGGCCTTTGCGTCCGCGTCGCCGGACGCGTCACCGGCCGGGACCTCTTCGCCGGCGAGCACGCCGGTCGGCGAGATGCCCATCGGCGCCGCGAGGCGCTCGGCGGTCTCTTCGAAATCGGTGCGCAGGTTGTTCACCGCGCGGCGGAACGCCCGCGCCGACTGGAACCGCTTGTCGGCGTCCTTGTTCAGCGCGGTGTTGATGATCGTCTCGGCGTCGCGACCGACCTTCAGGCCGGGGCGCGCGAGGCGCGGCGGCAGCGGCTTCTCATAGATCTGCCGCTTCAGCGTCGTGCTCGCCGAGCTCGAAGCGAACGGCGACTTGCCGGTGATCATCTCATAGAAGAGCAGACCGACGACGTAGATGTCCGAGCGGACGTCCGGGTCCTTGCCCTGGGCCTGCTCGGGCGAGAAGTACTGGGGCAGACCGAGGAACCGGTCCGGGTCGCGGCGGCTCGTCTTGATCGGATCCGAGACCGCGTACAGCTCGTGCTGAAAGGGATCGGTGAGGACGACGTTGCCGGCGCCGCGGCCATCGACCAGCAGCACCTTGCGCGCGCTGAGGCTGCCGTGGGCGTCCCCCGCGCTGTGCAGCTCGTCGAGCGCATCGAGGATGCCCGACGTGATCGCCGTGGCCTCTTCGAGCGAGAGGGGGCCGGCCTCGATCACGTCCTGCAGGCTCTCGCCCTCGACCCACCGGCTGGCGATCCAGCCGGCCTTGTCGTCGAAGTGGACGTGCGCCACCGGGGGCGTTCGCGCAGGCAGGATCGCCCGGAGCGCGGTGAGGCTCTTGAGGTAGGCCTCACGCCCGCCCTCGCTCGCCGCTTCGACGACCCAGTCGTCGAACTGCTTGAGCGCGGCCTGACGCCCGCCGTCCTTCTCGACGGCGCGGAACACCTCACCGAGCTCGTCGCGACCGACGGACTCTCCGGTTTCGAAGCGCTTCGATGGATCCATGTACCCAGCCTCTCGGGCCATCCGGTGATCGTATCCGCTCGTGCACGGTCCGCGCGGAGGCTCGTCGAGCCAGCCGCGCCCTGTCGCCGTTCGCCGCACTCGGCGAGGCAGACACGGACGGTGTCCGCGCGCGAGGAGACGGCGGCGGACGTTACCACACCGCATTTTTCCAATGCAACGGGCGTGGACCGAGCGGTCGAATTCGTGTAGCGCCGCCGTCCGCGCGGTGCGACGACACGCCGCACCCGCTCCCCAGGACCCCCGGGTCGACCATGACTACCGACACGAACGCATCCGACGA